>Ga0213920_1000031_pt1 | contig 202599 bp, 195 predicted proteins | sample McNCre1117MG_FD_161054 | JGI IMG/M metagenome (GOLD analysis project Ga0213920, IMG submission 161054) | Freshwater microbial communities from McNutts Creek, Athens, Georgia, United States - 11-17 MG | ecosystem: Environmental > Aquatic > Freshwater > Creek | place: USA: Georgia | collected...
GTTTTGTTCGATGCCATTCACACGCACGCCTTTGTAGCTGTTGCTAGCAACACCAGCGTTGAACATACCGTCGATTTGAACGGAAGATTGAGCAAAAGCACCAGTGGCTGCCAATGTAGCCAGAGCGGTTAGATTGGGGGTCTATACCAAGAGCTGAGTGTTAGATTGAATTTGTTCAATCTATATTCGAGTAACTATGCAACTCCAACCACTCCTCGCGCCTTTGTGTGCCAGCTTAGGGGACTTTGTTCGCAAGCCCATGGACTTTGTCGGTCAGGCCGATGGCACAACCTTGGCCATCTTGCATGCCAATCAGCCCGTTTTTTATGTGGTCAGTCCCAAGGCTTATGAAAGCATGGCGAATAACCGCCATCAAAGTAGGGTGAGAGATGAGGATGAGGTGCCGCATTCGGTGTTGACTCAAGGCGCGATGCGCCTCAATCGTTTTGATGCCTTGGCAGAAAAATTGATCGATCTGGAGCAACAGCGGGCTTCGCGTGGAGAGCTCAGTAAAGCCTCTGTCGGGATCTTGCGCAACCGTCTGGATGCGCACGTGATGCCATTTTTCAAATACATACCACCATCTCAGGTGAGTTCGGTGCAGATGGAGGCGTTTGTACAGCGACTGACGGATTGCCAGTTGAGCTCCACCACAGTATCGCAGTATCTGGTGGTGGTGCGCAAGTTGCTCAAGCTGGCTGTGCGGCACGGATTCTTGCGGGAGCTGCCTGAAATGCCTGAAGTGAAAGTGGCCAATCGACCGCGATCAATGCTGTCCTTGCCCGAGTACCGTGCCTTGGTGAAAACAGCACATCGTTTGGGACAGCAAAAGAGTCTGGCGCCTGAGCTGAAGTCATCGGGAGGACAGCGTGACAGGTTCTGGGTTGCACCACGGAATTTGACCTTGTCGCCAGACATGGCCTGGGTGATCCGGTTCATGGTCAACAGTTTTGTCCGACCTGGCGATATTCGGCAACTCAAACACAAGCATGTGCAGGTGGTGCGTGGCGAGAGTACCTATTTGCGTTTGACGCTGCCCGAGACCAAGCGGCACGACACTCCGGTGGTGACACTGAGGCCAGCCGTGCAGGTGTACGAGGTGGCCTTGGCGCGGGCTCAGGCGATGGGTCAGGGCAGTCCTGAGGATTATGTTTTTCTGCCAGGAGAACGCGATCGTGTGTATGCCTTGGCTGTGCTGGGCTTCTGGTTCAAGTGGGTCATGCGCGAGGCGGGTGTGGCATCTGCCGATGTCTTGGGGCGTGACCGGACGCTGTATTGCCTGCGGCACACGTCCATCATGTTTCGCTTGCTCTATGGCCAGGGCATCGACATGTTGACCTTGGCGCGCAATGCCCGCACGTCGGTGCAGATGATCGAGCGCTTTTATGCATCGGCGCTGGATGGCGAGATGAATGTGGCCATGCTGCAAAGTCGGCGTTCGTCAAAAACGTGAGTGGCTTGCCCATTTGACGCCATCAGGCGCTGTGATAGCCTTGGCGACGTGATTGCAAAAAGGGAAACAAACATGATCCATCGCCGTACTATTCTTCAGATGACGGGGGCCGCCTTGAGCGCACCTTTGCTGGGCCAAGCGCAAGACAAATACCCAAGCAAGCCCATCGTCTGGATTTGTCCGTATGCCGCAGGCGGCGGAGCCGACAGCCGTTCGCGCCAAGTGGCCAGGGCCATGGGCGTGGCGCTGGGCCAGTCGATCATTGTGGACAACAAGGCGGGTGCGGGGGGCAATATTGGCACCGAGTTCATCGCGCGCGCCAAGCCCGACGGCTACACCATAGGCATGGGCAACTTTGCGCCTTTGGCGGTCAACCATGCGCTGTTCAAAAAGCTGAACTACAACCCTTTCACCGATTTGGTGCCGATCATGCTGATCGACCGAGGTCCGTTGATTCTGATGGTGCGGGCCGATTCACCCTACAAGTCGGTCAAGGATCTGGTTGCTGCAGCCAAGGCTGCACCGGGTAAGTTCAGCTATGCGTCAGGTGGCATTGGCGGCACGCACCATCTGAGCGGTGCTTTGTTCGAGCACACTGCAGGCATCGACATGATCCATGCACCCTACAAAAGCGGCGGTGCGGCCACGACCGATTTGCTGGGTGGCCAAGTGCACATGATGTTCGAGCAGATGTACGCGGCCATGCCAGCCATCAAAGGAGGCAAGCTGCGGCCTTTGGCCATCACCAGCCGGTCACGTTCGCCTTTGGCACCTGAGATCCCCACCATGGCAGAGCAAGGCTTTCCGGAGGTGGAGGTGCTCAATTGGCAAGGTTTGGTGGGCCCCAAAGGCATGCCGCCTGAGTTGGTCAAGCTGTTGAATGTCGCGGGCAACAAGGCGCTGCAAGACCCAGATGTGAAAGAAAAAATCCTGAGCCAGGGCAATGAGGTCGGCGGCGGCACGCCCGAGCAGTTTGCGGCGCTGATCAAGGCCGAAGCCCCGCGCTGGGCCAAGGTGGTGCGCGATGCGAAGATCGAACCCGAATGATCTTGGGATGGCGTTGAAATGAAAAAAGACCTGGCATGCCAGGTCTTTTTTCATTTGGGGCGCAGAGACTGCTCAGGTGTAGCGTTTGTTGCGCAGGTTGTTTTTCATGTCACGCAAGTTTGGCTGCAGTTCTTCGCCAATGCGCAGCGCCACAGTGGTGGCCAGGATGTCGATGATCAGCAGGTGCAAAAGGCGCGAGACCATGGGGCTGTATTTGTCGTAGCCCTCAGGGTGGTCGGCCGTGAGGTGGATGTGCCCAGCACTGGCCAGCGGCGAGCCGCTGGCGGTGATGACTATTGTTGTGGCACCTTGCTTTTTGGCGATGTCGCAGGCGTCCATCAAATCGCGGGTACGGCCCGAGTTGGAAATGATCACAGCGCAGTCGCCTGGTTTGAGCATGGAGGCGCTCATGACCTGCATGTGGCCGTCGCTGTAGGCGATGGCGTTGACCCCCAAGCGGAAGAATTTGTGCTGCGCGTCCTGCGCCACGATGCCGGAGTTGCCCACGCCGTAAAACTCGATGCGACGCCCGGTTTTTTGGGTGGATGCCAAGGCTTGCGCGGCGTGCTCCAAGGCGAATGAGCTGGCATCGTTGCGGTATTTCAAAAACGCCGCCACGGTGTTGTCGATCACCTTCACGGCGATGTCGCTGGTCTTGTCGTCCACATCCACACTGCGGTGGATGAAAGGCACGCCTTCGCTCACGCTGCCGGCCAGTTTGAGCTTGAAGTCGGACAGGCCGTCGTAGCCCATGCTGCGGCAAAAGCGCACCACTGTGGGCTTGCTCACATGCGAGCGGTCGGCCAACTCAGTCACAGGCAGGTTGGCAAAGGCCCGAGGGTCGGCCAGCACGAGCTTGCCCACACGTTGCTCGGCCGGGGCCAAGGAGGGCAGGGAAGCTTTGATTCGTTCGAGCATGGCGTGTCTCCGGTGTGTGAGGGATTAGATCTCTTCGCTCCAGCAAAAGCCGTCGCGTGCAATCATGGCGCTCGATGCGCTGGGCCCCCAGGTGCCTGCCGCGTAGGGGCGGGGGCCCACGGGGTCGGCGGCCCAGTGCTGCAAGATGGGTTCTACCCAACGCCAGGCTTCTTCTTGTTCGTCGCTGCGCACGAACAGGTTCAAGCGCCCGTCCAGCACGTCCAGCAGCAGGCGCTCGTAGGCGCCCACGCGCTCGCTGCCAAAGCGTTTGTCAAAGTCCAGGTCCAGGTGCACCGGGCTCAGGGTCTGACCGCCGCTGCCTTGGCCGCGCTTGCTCTGGCCTTGGGCAAACAGGTGCAGCTCCAGCCCGTCTTTGGGTTGCAGGTGAATGACCAGTTTGTTGACCTGACCCACCGGGCTTTGAAAGATCTCGTGCGGGGTGGACCGGAAATTGATTTCGATGTGCGCCTCACGCGAAGCCATGCGCTTGCCGGTGCGGATGTAAAACGGCACACCCGCCCAACGCCAGTTGGCGATTTCGGTGCGCAGGGCCACAAAGGTTTCGGTGGTGCTGGTGGGGCTGACGCCTGGCTCATCGCGGTAGGCGGGCACGGCTTGGCCGTCCACATTGCCAGCGGCATATTGGCCGCGCACCACATGCTGGCTCAGGGTCTCGGGGCTCCAGCGCTTCAAGGCGCGCAGCACTTTGAGTTTTTCATCGCGGATCGCATCGGCGTGCGCGTTGATGGGCGGCTCCATGGCGATGGCGCACAGCAGTTGCAGTGCATGGTTTTGCACCATGTCGCGCAAGGCGCCAGTGGTTTCGTAAAAGCCGCCGCGCTTTTCCACACCCAGCTCTTCGGACATGGTGATCTGGATGTTGGCGATGTGCTCGCGGCGCCACAGGGGTTCAAACAAGGCGTTGCCAAAGCGCATGGCAAAAAGGTTTTGCACCGCAGGCTTGCCCAGATAGTGGTCAATGCGGAAGATCTGCTGCTCTTTGAAGACCTTGCCCACCGCCTCGTTGATGGCGCGGTTGGACGCCAGGTCGTGGCCCAGCGGTTTTTCGAGCACGATGCGGGTCTTGGCGGTGTTCAGGCCGTTGGCGGCGAGTTGCTCGCACACTGTGGTGAACAGGCTGGGCGCAGTCGACAGGTACATCACCACGTTGTCGGTCTCGCGTTCGGCCAGGCGGGCGGCCAGCGCGGCATACGACTCGGGTTTGGACAGGTCCATGCGCACGTAGCACAGCAGGCTGGCAAAGCGGGCGAACTCTTCGCTGTTGGGGCGCTTGTCGCCTTCGACCTGTTCAAAGCGCGACTGGATTTGCTGACGGTATTGCTCGTCGCTCAGGTCGTCGCGGCCCACGCCGATGATGCGACCGCCTTCGGGCAAGGTGTCGTGCCGGTAGGCCTGAAACAAAGCGGGCATGAGTTTGCGCCAGACCAGATCGCCTGTGCCGCCGAAGAAAACCAAATCAAAAGCCATGATGTTCTTGAGTTACATGAAAAATTGATTTGTAATGTAACTTTGTTTCACCGATAATTCAAGCGTCTTCAGGAAAAAATCGCATGAACCAGCTCGACGCTCTCAAAAAATTCACCACCGTGGTCGCGGACACCGGTGATTTCAAACAATTGGCCCAGTTCCAGCCCCAAGACGCCACGACCAACCCGTCGCTGATCTTGAAGGCGGTGCAAAAGCCCGAATACGCCCCTTTGCTGGCCGAGGCCGTCGCCGCCCACCGGGGCCAGCCATTGGATGTGGTGATGGACCACCTGCTGGTGCGCTTTGGCTGCGAAATTCTGAAAACCATTCCCGGCCGCGTGTCCACCGAGGTGGATGCGCGCCTGAGCTTTGACACCGCCGCCACTGTGGCGCGGGCGCGCCGCATCATGGCCTTGTATGAGGCGCAAGGCATTGCCCGTGAGCGCGTGCTGATCAAGATCGCCTCCACCTGGGAAGGCATTCAAGCGGCGGCCGAGCTGGAGCGCGAAGGCATTCGCTGCAACTTGACGCTGTTGTTCGCGTTCTGCCAGGCGGTGGCGTGTGGGAAGGCCAAGGTGCAATTGATCTCGCCTTTTGTGGGCCGCATTTACGACTGGTACAAAAAGACCGCAGGTGCTGCTTGGGACGAGGCGGCCAAGTCCGGTGCCAACGATCCCGGCGTGCAGTCGGTGCGGGCCATCTTCAACCACTACAAAAAGCACGGCATCGCCACCGAAGTGATGGGCGCATCGTTTCGCAACATCGGCCAGATCACAGCTTTGGCCGGTTGCGATTTGCTGACCATCAGCCCCGAACTGCTGGCGCAGCTGGCCGCCACCGATGCACCTTTGTCAGCCGCACTGGACGCGCAAGCGGCCAAGGGCATGGACTTGCCTGCGGTGAGTTATGACGAAGTTTCTTTTCGCCTGGCGCTCAACGAAGACGCCATGGCCACCGAGAAGTTGGCCGAAGGCATTCGCGCTTTCTGCGCCGATGCCGTGAAGCTTGAAGACCTGATGAAGAAAGCCTGAACTCATCCCCTGTAGGAGCGCACCCCGTGCGCGATAGCGTGTGAACCCATGACATCCGGATCGCCCACAGGGGTGGGCTCCTACAGCGAATCACCTTGATATCGATAACAGTTTGTCCGATTGAAAGCACCTATGCGTTGTGACCAAACCCCGGCCTGGAAGGCCTTGACGGCCCATGCCGCCCACACCACTAGTTTTGATTTGCGCACGGCTTTTGCGGCCGATGCGCAGCGTGCCGATATGCTGAGCCAGTCGGCGCCGCACGTGTTTGCCGACCTGTCCAAAAACCACACCGATGCCGCCACCGAAGCGCTCTTGATGGAGCTGGCCCGGCAAACCGGTTTAGCCGCGCACCGCGATGCGATGTTCCGAGGCGAGGCGATCAACCACACCGAAGACCGGGCCGTGATGCACTGGCTGCTGCGCCAGCCTGAAGGCTCTTTGCAGGGCGAGCTGGCCGCCCCGTTGAAGCTGGTGCATGACACGCTAAAACCCATGCTGGCCTATGCCGAGCATGTGCGTGCGGATGCGCAGATCTCCGACGTGGTGAACATCGGCATTGGCGGCTCGGACCTGGGCCCGCAAATGGCGGTGCTGGCGCTGCAGGACTTTGTGATCGAGGGCAAGCGCTTTCATTTCGTGTCCAACGTGGATGGCCATGAGCTGGCGGGCGTGCTCAAGGGCTTGAAGGCCGAGAACACCTTGTTCCTGATCGCGTCCAAGACGTTCACCACCATCGAGACCATGACCAATGCGCGCTCGGCGCTGCAGTGGTTCCAGGCCCAGGGCGGCACCGATGTGGCGCGCCACTTTGCGGCGCTGACCACCAACGTGGCGGCGGCTGGCGAGTTTGGCATCACCACCACCTTTGGTTTTTGGGACTGGGTGGGCGGTCGGTATTCGGTGTGGTCGGCGATTGGCTTGCCGGTGGCGATCGCCATCGGGGCGCAGGGTTTCAAGGACTTGCTGCACGGCGCGCATGCGATGGACCAGCACTTCCAGACCGCGCCTTTGGAAGAGAATTTGCCGGTGCGTTTGGGCCTGCTCGATGTCTGGTACCGCAACTTCTTGAACTACACCAGCCGCTCCATCGCGCCGTACCACAGCGCTTTGCGCCGTGTGCCCGCGTATTTGCAGCAGCTGGAGATGGAGAGCAATGGCAAGCGCGTGGACCGCAACGGCCATGCACTGCCCTATGGCACATCCCCCGTGCTCTGGGGTGAGCCGGGCACCAACGGCCAGCATGCCTACTTTCAGATGCTGCACCAGGGCACCGACATCGTGCCGCTGGAGTTCATCGCCGTGAAAAAGCCCACGCACAGCCTGAAGGATCACCATGAGTTGCTGCTGGCCAATGTGATCGCGCAGGCGCAGGCGCTCATGCAGGGCAAGTCAGACGCAGGCGGGCACAAGCATTTCACCGGTAACCGGCCCAGCACCTTCTTGTTGCTCGATGAACTCACGCCTGCCAGCTTGGGCGCATTGATCGCCTTGCAAGAGCACCGCGTGTTCGTGAGTGGCTCGGTCTGGGGCATCAACAGCTTTGACCAATGGGGCGTGGAGCTGGGCAAGGTGCTGGCCAAGGACATCCATGCGCGCATCGTGTCGGGGGATGCCTCTGGCCTGGATGCGTCGACTGCCGCCTTGCTGCAAAGGGTGCGCCGCTAAGACCGGGGCAGAGCGGGTTTCGCCCTGTGCTTTGCGTGATACCGCATGGGGCTGGGCCAGCGATAAACTGGCCCCATGACGCACAACACCGCCCCTCTGCTGCAAAGCATCGAAGCCAAACGTGATGAGCTGGTGGCCCTCACGCAGGACTTGGTGCGCATCCCCACTATCAATCCGCCTGGCGATGCTTACGAAGCCTGTGCGCATTTGATCGGCGAGCGCCTGGCGCGCAAGGGCTTTGCGGTGGAGTACGTGCGGGCCATCGGTGCACCGGGCGACAGCGTCAGCCATCCCCGCACCAATGTGGTGGCGCGTTGGCAAGCGCCCAAGCCGGGTGAGTGCGTGCATTTCAACAGCCACATCGACGTGGTCGAAGCCGGTCCCGGCTGGACTTTTGAGCCCTTCGGCGGCCAAGTGGCCAACGGCCGTGTGTATGGCCGGGGCACGTGCGACATGAAGGGGGGGCTCGCGGCCAGCATCATCGCCTGCGAGGCCTTGATTGAATCCGGACTGCCTTTGTCGGGCGCTCTTGAGATCAGCGGCACGGTGGACGAGGAGTCTGGCGGTTTTGCCGGGGTGGGTTATCTGGCCGAGCGGGGGTACTTCAGCAAACCGCGTGTGCACCATGTGATCATTCCTGAGCCTTTGGGTGTGGACCGCATCTGCCTGGGCCACCGGGGCGTGTGGTGGAGCGAGGTCGAAACACGTGGGCGCATCGCGCACGGCTCCATGCCGTTTCTGGGCGACAGCGCGATCAACCACATGAGCGCTTTTTTGCATTTGCTGGAAACCCAGTTGCAGCCGCGTTTGCAAGGGCGGCACACGGCCGAGCCAGTGGAGCCACCGGGTGCGCGGGTGAGCACGCTCAACATCAACAGCATCCATGGCGGGCAAGTCGAGCAGCGCTACAGCCTCGATGAGCGCGGCTGGCCCACCGGCGATTTGCCAGCGCCGGTGGTGGCGCACCTGTGCAAGGCGGTGCTGGACCGGCGTTTCATCGCCGAAGAAAACCTGGAGGCGGTCAAGCAGGAGATCGTGGACATGCTCGACGAGCTCAAGCGCACACGGCCAGGCTTTGATTACGGCATCCGCGACATCATGAGTTTTGTGCCAACCGCCACGCCCAAGGACGCGCCGGTGGTGGACGCTACAGCCCGCGCCATTGCGCGCGTGCTGGGCCGCGAGCCCAGCTACATTGCCAGCCCCGGCACCTACGACCAAAAGCACATCGTGCGCAGCGGCCAACTGCGCGACTGCATCGCTTATGGCCCTGGCATTCTGGATTTGGCACACCAGCCTGATGAATATGTGGGCATCCAGGAGTTGGTGGACTCGGCCAAGATCATGGCTTTGGCGGCGCTGACCTTGACGGGGCGCGGTCTGGTTTGACGTCTTTTGAGGGGAAGTCACGTGGCTGGGATGACTTGCACCCGGGCCAGTTGTAACCGTCCGTTTGCTTTTGACACGGGTGTGCCTTGAAATTCATTTTTATCAAAAAAATAAGCTATAAATCTGTTTTTTCTTGAATATTTGCGTGCTTTAAAACGAAGTCGCTCCTTTAGAATACGCCGCTTACCGCCAAACTCCGATGCAACGACTGGCTTGTGGGGTGTGTGGTGGATGGTCAGGTTTGGGGACATCCAAAAGAACAACCCCGGGAGTGTTTATGCAATTGATTTGGGTATCCGGGCCCACGGCCCGGGTGGTGGCGGTGTCCATCACGGCGCGCAAAGTGTTGGTGTCGGTGGTCTGCGTGGCCTTGGCATTGTTGGTGCTGGGTTCCTTGTTTCAATTCATTGGCTTGCGTGTGGCCGTTGAATACGCGCCTTCACTGGCCCAAAGCATGGGTGGGGTCACCAGCCAGGCCGAACAGCTCAAGATCGAAGCGGAGTACCGCGCCAAACTGGATGGCTTGCATGGTCAATTGACCTCGGTGACCGATCGCTTGCGCGACATCGAAGAACAGAAAAATAATTTCCTGAGTCGGCTGGGCATTGAAAGTTTGGTGTCCAGTGGCTCGCGTCGCAAGGCCGATGCAGCAGGTGGCCGTGGCGGCCCCTTGAAAGCCGTGCCCTTTTGGCAGATCCGTTCCATGGATCTGAACAGCGAGCTGGAGATGGCCGCTCAACAACTCCAGGAGCTGGAGCAGACGCTGATCAAGAAGCAAGAGCAGTGGCAACGCGATCTGGCGCGCTTGAGCAAACTGCCCACAGGCTTGCCATTGACGCAGGAATTCTCAATCACCAGTGGTTTTGGTGTGCGCGCCGACCCCATGACCCACCAGACCAGCATGCATGAAGGCATTGACTTTGTGGCGCCCGTGGGCACCCAGGTGCGCTCCACCGCTGATGGCAAGGTCTCGCGCTCCGGGCGGGCAGGTGCCTATGGCGAGATGGTTGAAATCGAGCATGGCGATGGTTTTGTGTCGCGCTATGCCCATTTGAGTCGCCGTCATGTCCATGATGGGGACAAAGTGGAGCGGGGCCAGTTGATTGGCCTGCTGGGCAACACGGGCCGCTCGACCGGTCCCCACTTGCACTATGAAGTGACCTACCAAGGGCAGCCCATGCACCCTGCCAAAGCTTTTGCCGCCTGGGCGCGTCCACGCCTGCAACCTTGATTCAGGTTTGGATTTCAAAAGGAGACTCCATGTTCAACATCAAAAAAAACAACAGCACACCCTTGGTGAAAAGCCCTGAACGGTTTGATACTTTGATCGGTCGCCAGACTGAAATCCAAGGCACTTTGCGCGTGGTTCAGAGCGTGCGCATCGATGGCAAGGTCATTGGCAACATTGAGGCGTCCAAAGACCAGGCTATCACCGTGGTGATTGGACAAGAAGGCGAGGTTCAGGGCGATGTGATTGCCAGCCGTGTGATCGTGGCAGGCAAGGTCTCAGGCAATATCGATGCCTATGAGCGCGTGGAATTGATGGCCAGCTCTTTGGTGCAAGGTGATGTGAAATACGGCTCCATTGCTGTTGAACATGGTGCGCGCCTGCTGGGTTTGTTGCTGCAAGTCGATGCTTCTCAGCCTCAGGTTCGACAAGATCAAGCTCAAAACGCCATCACCAAGGCCAAGGCGACGGGCAAGTCCTGACCCGCCGCCTGTAGATGGGCTTGGGCGGGCTGTTTTTCAGGCGACGGCCCGGTTGATGACTAAACCGTGAAATTCATTATCATCACGGCATGACATTCTTAGCCATCGATGTGGGCAACACCCGTTTGAAATGGGCGTTGTACGACCGTCCTCATCCCCATGCCCAGTTGATGGCGCATGGTGCGGAGTTTTTGGAAAACATCGACCGCTTGTCGGATGGGCCCTGGGCCGAGCTGCCCGTGCCTGAGCGCATGCTGGGCTGCATTGTGGCGGGTGATGCCATCAAGCGCCGTGTTCAGGAACAAATGGATTTGTGGGACGTCACGCCGCAATGGGTGGTGCCCAGTGCCGCAGAAGCGGGCCTGACCAATGGTTACGACCACCCTTCGCGCTTGGGTTCGGACCGTTGGGTGGCCATGATCGGCGCCCGCCAGCGCATGCTGGCCCAAGGCCCGGCCAGGCCGCTGGTGGTGGTGATGGTGGGCACGGCCGTGACGGTGGAAGCGATCGATGCCGAGGGGCGCTTTTTGGGCGGTTTGATCTTGCCGGGGCACGGCATCATGCTGCGCGCTCTGGAGTCGGGCACCGCCGGGCTGCACGTGCCCACGGGCGAAGTGCGGCCTTTTCCCACCAACACCAGCGATGCCCTGACCAGTGGCGGCACTTACGCGATCGCTGGGGCTTGCGAGCGCATGGTGCAGCACCTGCGTGAGCACACGGGGCAAGAGCCCATGTGCGTGATGACCGGCGGTGCTGGCTGGAAGATGGCGCCCAGCATGTCGCTGCAGTTCGATCTGGTGGACAACCTGATTTTTGATGGCCTGCTGGCCATGGCCGCTCAGCGCTTCAACACCACCGCCTGATCAGGCGTCTGAAGCAGCGCTGTCGCTGTAAGCCGCTGTCAACGCCTGCAAATGCGCCTGCAGTTGAGGGCTGGCCATGTAGGGCGTCAGCAAAGCCAGCACGTGCTTGGCACCCCGGCTCAAGGCCAGGCTGGCGCTGGCGGGCTCCAGCGCCTGGCGCGGGTTGCGCACGTATTCGTAGCTGAGCCAGTAGGTGACCATCACCGACATGCTGGCGGACAAGGTTTCCACGCTGTCGGGGTCGATGCGCATCAAACCCTCAGCCGCCAACGATTCGAGCAATTGTCTGAACGCCTGTGTCTTGCGTTCCAGCACGGCATGGAAATGGGTTTCCAGGTGCCGGTTGCCCGACAGCAGGTTGTTCAGGTCGCGGTACAGGAAACGGTGGTTCCAGACCTGTTCAAACAGCGAGTGCAGAAAGAACCAGGCATCCTCTACATCGTGCACATCGGCTGCAGCCTCCAGCAGGCCAAGCATGGCCGTTTCGTACGCGTCAAACAGGTGGTTGACCAGTGCATCCTTGGACGGGAAGTGGTAGTACAGATTGCCCGGGCTGATGCTCAGTTCGGACGAGATCAGCGTGGTGGACACATTGGGCTCGCCAAAGCGGTTGAACAGCTCCAGCGTGACCTCGGCAATGCGCTCGGCGGTGCGGCGTGGGGCTTTCTTGGCCATGGGGTCTGTCAGCGGCGAAGGATCAGGCTTTGCGCTGTGTACGGCTGGCCATGGGCTTGGCGGCCGATGGGGCCGGTGCTTTCGCTGATGCTTTGGCGGCAGGTTTGGCCGTGCTGGTCGCCTTGGCCGCAGTTTTGGGCGCTCCGGTGGCTTGGGCCAATTGGGCTTCCAGCTGGGCCACGCGCTCGGTCAGGGCCTGCAGGTCGTACAGCGTGGGCATGCCCAGGCGTTGCAAGGCCTTGGCCACGCGGTCTTCAAACAGGTGCTCCAGGCGGTCCACGCGCACCGTGGCTTGCTGGCCAAAGTCGCTGGCCAGGTGGGTCAGGCGCTCGGTGGCTTCGTGCAAGCGTTGCTGGGCTTCGGCCTGGCTTTTGCGCTGGAAGGCCAAGCCGTCGTTGACCAGGGCCTCAATGGCCTTGCTGCCTTGCTCTTGCGCTTTGGCCATGGCGCCCAGACCCGCCAGCCAGATTTGGTGGGTGGGGGCGGGCGCTGTGCTGCTGTCTTTGGCCTTGTCTGCGGCGTTTGAGGTCTTGTCAGAGGCGGGGGATTTGGCCATGAGGAAACTCCTGATTGGAGTGTTAACTTTAACCTGAGCGGCGGCACATTGCTTCTAAAATCTGCCCATCGGTTGCCAGGCGCAGCCACTTCACGGCACGCAGCCCCGGTGACCAGCACCGAGGCGCCCATCCTGATTCGGGCTTTCATGAAAATTCTTCTTCTCGGCAAAAACGGCCAAGTCGGTTGGGAGCTGCAGCGTAGCCTGGCCCCCTTGGGTGAACTGATCGCCCTGGACCGTCACAGCACCCCCCTGTGCGGCGACTTGTCCCAACCCGAAGCCCTGGCTCAAACCGTGCGCGCCGTGCGGCCCAACGTGATCGTCAATGCTGCCGCCCACACCGCCGTGGACAAGGCCGAGTCCGAGCCCGAGCTGGCCCGCACCCTCAACGCCACGGCGCCTGCCGCATTGGCCCAGGCCGCCGCCGATGTGGGGGCGTGGCTGGTGCATTACTCGACCGACTATGTGTTCAATGGCGAAGGCCAGACGCCTTGGCAAGAAGGCGATGCCACCGGACCTTTGGGCGTGTATGGCCAGACCAAGCTGGAGGGCGAGCAAGCCATTGCAGCCAGCGGCTGCCAGCACCTGATTTTTCGCACGAGCTGGGTCTATGCAGCACGCGGCGGCAACTTTGCCCGCACCATGCTGCGCCTGGCGCAAGAGCGTGAACGCCTGACCGTGATCGATGACCAGCGCGGCGCACCCACGGGGGCAGACCTGATCGCCGATGTGTCGGCACACGCCATCCGTCAGGCCTTGGGCGCGCCAGACGCCAGCCGGTCGGGTATTTACCACCTGGTGGCCGCTGGCGAGACCAGCTGGCATGGCTATGCCTCGCATGCGATTGCGCAGGCGCGGCAGATCAAGCCCGATGCGCCTTGGAAAGTGACCGAAATCGCGCCCGTGCCGACCTCGGCCTTTCCAACGCCTGCGCGCCGACCTTTGAACTCGCGCTTGAACACGCATCGTCTGCAGCAGGCCTTTGGCTTGACCTTGCCCGCCTGGCAAAACGGCGTGGACCGGCTGCTGGCCGAGATCCTTTGAACGTCACACGCTTGCGGCACAATCCTTTTCAACCTTTGATGTCCTTTGAATCCCTCCACATGACTGACACCACCGCTGTTTCTCCGCAAGACCAAGCCCAGATCCTGGCGCAGGCCATGCCCTACATCCGCAAGTTCCACGGCAAGACGCTGGTCATCAAATACGGCGGCAACGCCATGACCGACCCGGCCTTGCAGCAAGCCTTTGCCGAAGACGTGGTGCTGCTCAAGCTGGTGGGCATGAACCCGGTGGTGGTGCACGGCGGCGGCCCACAGATCGAAAATGCCTTGAGCCGTCTGGGCAAAAAAGGCGAGTTCATTCAAGGCATGCGCGTGACCGATGCCGAGACCATGGAAGTGGTCGAGTGGGTGCTGGGCGGCGAAGTGCAGCAAGACATCGTGGGCATGATCAACCGCGCAGGCGGCAAGGCCGTGGGCTTGACCGGTCGTGACGGTGGCTTGATCCGCGCCCAGAAGCTGCGCCTGGTGGACAGCCAGGACCCCAGCAAAGAATACGACGTGGGCCAGGTAGGCGACATCGTGGCCATCGACCCGAGTGTGCTCAAGGCCTTGCAAGACGACGCCTTCATCCCGGTGGTCAGCCCCATCGGTTTTGGCGAAAACAACGAGAGCTACAACATCAACGCCGATGTGGTGGCCGCCAAGCTGGCCACGGTGTTGCAGGCCGAGAAGTTGCTGATGCTCACCAACATCCGTGGGGTGCTGGACAAAGAAGGCAACTTGCTCACCGAATTGACACCGCACCGCATCGACGAGCTGTGCGCCGACGGCACCATCAGCGGCGGCATGATCCCCAAGATCGCTGGCGCGTTGGATGCCGCCAAGAGCGGCGTGAACGCGGTGCACATCATCGATGGGCGTGTGCCGCACGCCATGCTGCTGGAAGTGTTGTCAGAGCAAGCCTTTGGCACCATGATCCGCAGCCGCTGAAAGCGGTCAGACAAAAAAGAAAAGGGGAGACATGTCCGAGCACGAAGAGAACAACGCCGCGGTGGCCGAAGATGCCGTGCCCGCCCGCAAACGCCCGCGTCCGGGAGAGCGCCGTTTGCAGATCTTGCAAACCCTGGCGGCCATGCTGGAGGCCCCGGGTGCCGAGCGCGTCACCACCGCCGGTTTGGCGGCCAAGATCGGTGTGAGCGAAGCGGCTTTGTACCGCCACTTCGCCAGCAAGGCCCAGATGTTTGAAGCCCTGATCGACTTTGTCGACCAGTCGGTGATCGGCTTGATCCGTCAGGTGACCGATCGCGAGCCTGCAGGCCCCCATCAGGCCGCCCGCATCGTCGCCTTGCTCTTGCAGTTCGCCGAGAAGAATCCGGGCATGTGCCGTGTCATGACCGGTGACGCGCTGGTGCTGGAACACGAGCGCCTGCAAGAACGCATCAATTTGTTGTTCGACAAGATCGAATCCCAGCTGCGCCAGTCGCTCAAGGGTCAGGCGACCGACACGCCGACAGCCGATGCCCAAGTGGCGGCATCGGTGCTGGTGGCCTTCATGCAAGGCCGCTTGCAGCGCTTTGCCCGCTCGGGCTTCAAGCGTTTGCCCTCAGAGCATTTGCAGGCGGCGCTGGCGCGGATCCTGTGATGCCTTGATCTGGTGCAGGTCGGTGGCTTCAGCCCCGGCCTTGTGTCACCAGTTCCACAAGGTCCCGTCGTGCTGCAGCCGGTTCACCGGCAAATAAGCCCTTTGGTACGGGTACTTGGCGGCCAGCTTTTCGTCGATGTCCACCCCGTGGCCTGGCGATTCGCCGCAGTGCATCATGCCGCGCTCAAAGCGATAGTCGTGCGGGAAGACCGAGAGCATTTCCTCGCTGTGCGGCATGTATTCCTGCACGCCGAAGTTGGGCACCCAGGTGTCAAAGTGCAGGGCCGCGCCCATGCAGACCGGCGACAGGTCGGTCGCGCCGTGGCAGCCGGTGCGCACCTGGTAGAGGCTGGCCAGGTCGGCGATGCGCCGCAGGTGGGTGATGCCGCCCGCGTGGACCACGGTGGTGCGGATGTAGTCGATCAGCTGTTTTTCGATCAGCGTCTTGCAGTCCCAGATGCTGTTGAAAATCTCGCCCACCGCAATCGGCGTGGTGGTGTGGTGGCGTATCCACTGGAACGCGTCCTGGTTTTCAGCCGGGGTCGGGTCTTCCATCCAGAACATGCGCACCGGCTCCAGCGCCTTGCCCAGCTGGCCAGCCTCGATCGGGGTCAGGCGGTGGTGCACGTCGTGCAGCAAATGGATGTCGGGGCCCACGGCCTCGCGCACGGTTTCAAACAGGCCGGGCGTGTGGCGCAAATATTTTTCGGTGCTCCAGTCGTGCTCGCTGGGCAGCTTGCCGTCGGCGGGTTCGTACATGCGGTTGGCACCGCTCACGCCATAGACCTTGTTCAGGCCCGGCACGCCGCTTTGGGCGCGGATGGCCAAGTAGCCTTCTTCCTTGTGGCGCAACACTTCATCGACCGTCTCGGCGGTGTCGCGGCCATTGGCGTGGCCGTAGACCATGACCCCGGTGCGGCTGCGCCCACCCAGCAGTTGGTACAGCGGCATGTTCGCCATCTTGGCCTTGATGTCCCACAGCGCGGTGTCCACGGCGGCAATCGCACTCATGGTCACCGGGCCGCGCCGCCAGTACGCGCCTTTGTAGAGGTACTGCCAGATGTCCTCGATCTGCTGTGGGTCGCGCCCGATCAGGCAGGGGATGAGGTGGTCTTCAAGGTAGCTGACCACGGCCAGTTCGCGGCCGTTGAGCGTGGCGTCACCGATGCCATAAACCCCTTGGTCGGTCTCGATTTTGAGGGTGACGAAATTGCGACCGGGGCTGCAGACGATGACGCGGGCGGCGGTGATTTTCATGGCTCAGGCTTCCTGTGCGAGCAGTTGCTGGATGGCTGCGTCCACGCCGTGTTGCAGGATGTGCTGATGCCAGTGCGTCACGCGAGCAAGCCATGCGGTGTTGTGCGGCAAGGTTGTGCCCCACAAATCTTCGCGGCTCAGCAGGGCGCGCACGCAGGCTGCGGGCTCGGTGCGCTGGGCGGCGCCCAGGGCCATTAGGCTGTCGGCTTGTGGGTCGTTCAGGGCATAGGCCTGGCCGTTTTCGTCCACGCCCAGGGTGTAGCGCACGAACACGGCCGCGGCCAGCGCGTGGTGTTCAAACGATGCGCCTTGTGCGATCTGCCCCAGCACCGAGGGGGGCCAGCGCTGCGGAATTTTTTGCGAGCTGTCGGTGGCGATCTGGTGCACGCTGTGCTTCAGATAGGGGTTGCCAAAGCGCGCGATCAGCGCGTCGCGGTACTCGGCCCAGTCGCTGCGGCTCAGGTGCGGCGCGACTTCGCGGCCCATCAGTTGGTGCACGAAGGTGCGGATGTGGTCTACGCCAATGCAGCTGGCAATGAAAGGCCTGCCCGTGACCGCGCCCATGAGCGCCATGGCCGAGTGGCTGCCATTGAGCATGCGCAGCTTGGCTTCTTCGTAGCTGTGCACATCGCCGGTCACGCGCACGCCCGCGCTTTGCAGCACCGCAGCGTCTGTCGGGTCTGCCAAGCGGTCTTCGATCACCCATTCCCAAAAGCCTTCGGTGCTCAGGGCACAGCTGTCTTGCACGCCCAGCGATTCTTGCGCGGCGGCCATCACTTCTGGGGTGGCAGCGGGCACGATGCGGTCTACCATGCTGCACGGAAAGGCGCATTGCGCGTCCAGCCAGCGCAGCAGCTGTGCGTCTTGCGGTGTGGTGTCATTGCTTGAAATCTGGGCCTTGACCAGGGCTTGCAGCTTGAGACCATTGCCTTGCAGGTTGTCACACGAGGCGACCGTGATACCCGGCAAGCCTGCTTGCTGGCGCAGGCGCAAGCCGTCCAGCAGCAGCTGGCCCAATGCCGGGGTGTAGCCTTTTTCGGTCACGGTGAGGGTGACCCAGCGGGTGGCAGGCGCGGCGATGGCTTGCACCACCGCATCGCGCTCGGTGGCGGCCACATTGGTGCGCCAGAGCGCCCCGGGCACTTGCCACCTCACACCTTGGCCATCGGCCACGCGCACGGCATACAGGCCGTCTTGCGCGTGCAGCTGGTTCACCAGATCGGGGCGCGTCATGCCCACGCCATGGATGCCCCAGCGCGTGTCACCACTGGTCAGCAGCTGGTCAAACACCATGGCTTGGTGGGCGCGGTGAAAAGCCCCCAGACCCAGGTGCACCACGCCGGGGGCGTGGGCTGTGCGGTCATAGGTGGGCGTTTGGATCGTGGCGGGAAGTGACGAGAGGGTGAGGGCAGAAAGCGGCATGGTGTCAAAGGGGGGGTGTTGAAGCAGATGGCATTTTTTTGTAGGAGCGCACCCCGTGCGCGATGCTTGATGGACCGCAAGCGGTCCATTCGCCCACGGGGTGGGCTCCTACAAAAGATTCAATTTGTGCCATCAGGTTCTGGCAGATGATTGGAGCTTTTTCTCGGACGCTTCAATCTCGGCCCAAGTGGCGTCGTCGATCCAGATGCCGTTTTGTTCGCGTTCAGCGCGGGCTGCGCGTTCGGGTTCGCCCGCCAGGTGCACGCCGTCGCTGCCAGGGGCATCGGGGCTTTGGCGCAGCCAGTCGGCAAAGGCCAGGGCTTCCTGTTCGAACATGGCTTGCGTGCCAAGGCGCACCGGGTCGATCAGCATGGTCAGCATGCCATTGAGCACGGCGCGTTGCTGGTCGGCTTCGCGGTGCCAGGTGCCACTGCCCGTGAGCGCGCCGCCCAGCAGTTCGCAGGCCACGGCCATGCCAAAGCCTTTGTGGTCGCCAAAGGTCATGAGTGCGCCAAACAAGCCGTTTGACTGCGGCACCACCACCACGCCGGGGTCGGTGGTGGGGTGGCCGTGTTCGTCGATCAGGTAGCCTGGCGGCACTTGCTCGCCTTTGTTGTGGGCCACGCGCATCTTGCCTTGCGCCACGCGGCTGGTGGCAAAGTCCAGCACAAAGGGCGCTTGGCTGCCCATGGGCACGCCGATGCAGCAGGGGTTGGTGCCAAAGCGGCCGTCGCCACCGCCAAAGGGCGCCACCACGGGGCGCGAGAGCACGTTCACAAAATGAACCGACACCAAGCCTTGGGCCACGGCCATTTCGGCAAAGTGGCCGATGCGGCCCAGGTGGTGCGAGCGGCTCAGCGCCACGGTGCACACGCCGTGTTGCTTGGCGCGCTCGATCCCCATCTGCATGGCCTGCACGCCGGTGATCTGGCCGTAGCCGCGCTGGCCGTCTAGGTTCAGCAGCGGCCCGGTGTCGAGCAAAACTTTCACGCCCGTGTTGGGACTCAGGCCGCCTTCGAGCACCGCGTCCACATAGCGCGGCACCATGCCCACGCCGTGCGAGTCGTGCCCGCTCAGGTTGGCCATGACCAGGTTGTCGGCCACCTGTGCGGCTTCAGCTGGCGTGCTGCCTGCTTGTTCAATGATGCGGGCGACTTTGGCACGCAGATCGTGTGCAGAAATGGTGTGGCTCATGACATTGACCTCACATCACCGCGCCGACTTGCCACGGCACAAACTCGTTTTGGCCGTAGCCGTGGCGCTCGCTCTTGGTCGGCTCGCCCGAGGCGGCGGCCAGGATCATTTCAAAAATGCGTTGGCCCATCTCGGCGATGCTCACGCCGCCGTCCACGATCTCGCCGCAGTTGAGGTCCATGTCCTCTTCCTGCTTTTTCCACAGCGCGGTGTTGGTCGAGAACTTCAGGCTGGGCGAGGGCGCGCAGCCGTAGGCGCTGCCGCGTCCGGTGGTGAAGCAGATCAGGTTGGCGCCGCCGGCTACCTGGCCCGTAGCGCTCACCGGGTCGTAGCCGGGCGTGTCCATGTAGACAAAGCCTTTGGCCTTCACTGGTTCGGCGTATTCGTACACCGCTTGCAGGTTGCTGGTGCCGCCCTTGGCCACCGCACCCAATGATTTCTCCAGGATCGTGGTCAGGCCTCCGGCCTTGTTGCCGGGCGAGGGGTTGTTGTTCATTTCGCCGCCGTTGATCGCGGTGTAGTTTTCCCACCAGCGGATGCGCTCGATCAGTTTGTGCGCCACTTCGGGTTTGACGGCACGGCGCGTGAGCAAGTGCTCGGCCCCGTAAATTTCGGGTGTTTCGCTCAGGATGGCGGTGCCGCCGTGCTGCACCAGCAGGTCCACCGCCGCGCCCAGCGCCGGGTTGGCACTGATGCCCGAATAGCCGTCCGAGCCGCCGCATTGCAAGCCGACGGTGATGTGTTCGGCGCTGCAAGGCTCGCGCGTGATCGCGTTGGCACGGGGCAGCATCTCTTCGATCAAGGCAATGCCTTTTTCCACCGTGAGCCGCGTGCCGCCCGTGTCCTGGATGTTGAAGACCTTGAGCGTGTCGCCCTCGCGCAAGCTGCTGTGCGCCAGCCAGATGTTGAGCTGATTGGCTTCGCAGCCCAGACCCACCACCACCACGCCCCAGAAGTTGGCGTGCGTGGCGTAACCGGCCAGCGTGCGCTCCAGCAACTGAATGCCCAAGCCCTCGGTGTCCATGCCGCAGCCGGTGCCGTGGGTCAGTGCCACCACACCGTCCACATTCGGAAAGTTGGCCAGCGCAGCGGGGTTGTTGCGTTTGGAGAAGTGGTCGGCAATGTCGCGTGCGGCGGTGGCTGAGCAGTTCACGCTGGAGAGCACGCCGATGTAGTTGCGTGTCGCCACACGGCCATCCGAGCGCTTGTAGCCCATGAAAGTCGCCTGCTTGCGCACCGGCTCGGGTTTGACATCTTGCCCAATGGCGTAGTCGCGCTCGAAGTTGCCTTTTTCCGCGCCCATGTTCAGGTTGTGCGTGTGCACATGCTCACCGGGGGCAATGGCCTGCGATGCGAAGCCGATGATCTGGTTGTAGCGCCGCACCGGCTCGCCTGCGGCCAGAGCGCGTGTGGCGATCTTGTGGCCTGGGGGCACCAGGCCGCGCACGGCCACGCCGTCCACGGTGGCGCCGCTCATGAGTTGGGCGCGGGCGATGACCACGTCATCGGCCGGGTGCAAACGGATGAAACTGCTCATGGTCCAACCTCAATAAAACTGCTTGGGCAACCACAGCACCAAGCTGGGGAAGTAAGTGATGACGGCCAGGCTGCCCAACAAGGGGAACAGCCAGGGCAGGATGGCGCGGGTGGTGGCCTCCACGCTCAGGCGGGCTACGCGGGCCAGCACAAACAGCACCATGCCCATGGGCGGGTGCAAGAGGCCGATCATCAGGTTGAGCACCATGACCAGACCGAAGTGCACCAGGTCAATGCCCAGCTTCTGGCAAATCGGCACCAGGATGGGCACGAGGATGGTGATGGCCGCTGTGGGTTCGAGGAAGCAGCCGACAAACAGCATCAGCAAGTTGGCCAGCAGCAGGAACATCCAGGGCGTTTGGGTGAAGCCCAGCACCCATTCGCTGATGGCCGAGGTCACGCCGGTGGCCGTCAGCATCCAGCCAAAAATGCTGGCTGCGGCCACGATGAACAGCACAGTGGCCGTGGTCTCCACCGTGTCCAGGCAGATCTTCACGAACATCTTGAAGTTGAGCGTGCGGTACCAGAAGAAGCCCAGCGCAATGGCCCAGACGCAGGCGGCAATCGCGCCTTCGGTGGGGGTGAAGACGCCGGTGGTCATGCCGCCGATCAGCAGCACGGGCGTCATGATGGGCAGCACGGCCTGGAAGTTGAAGAACTTGTCGGCCGCGAACAGCACGAACAAGGCCGCAAACACAGTGATCTGCGGTGGCGTGCCCATCGCGGTGACCAGCCACCAGATGGACAGGGGCCAGCCCACGACCACGGCGGTTTCCACCAAGGCCTTGATGACCTTGGCCCAGTCGAATTTCACATCGGCGCCCCAGCCATTTTTGTGGGCGAAGAAGGCCACCGTGAGCATCATCAAAATGGCCATGAGTACGCCGGGCAAAATGCCCGCCAGGAACAGGGCACCCACTGACACGTTGGCCATCATGCCGTAGATCACAAAGGGCAGGCTGGGCGGGATGATGGGGCCGAGCGTGGCCGAAGCTGCCGTGACACCCACAGCAAACTCGGTGCTGTAGCCATGGTCTTTCATGGCCTTGATCTCGATGGTGCCCAGGCCCGCCGCATCGGCAATGGCGGTGCCGCTCATGCCTGCAAACACGACCGAGCCCACCACGTTGACGTGACCCAGACCGCCCTTGAGCCAGCCCACCAGGGCCAGCGCGTAGTTGTAGATGCGGTTGGTGATGCCCGCGTTGTTCATCAGGTTACCGGCCAGAATGAAAAACGGCACGGCCAAGAGCGGAAAGCTGTCGATGCCCGAGACCATGCGGTGAATCACCACAAAAGGCGGCGAGCTGTCGACAAAAAAGAGGTACAGCAAGGACGCGCCCGCCATGGCGATCGCCACCGGGATGCCGCCGCTCATGAGGATGAGGAAAAGGATCTTCAACATGGGAGAACTTTCTAAAGGCGTTTCAGCGGTCGGTCATTTCAGACTCGGGGCGTTGCAGCACGGTGTAGCCGCGTTGCCAGTGCACACGGGCCACCCAAATGGCGCGCAGGCACATGGCGGCAAAACCGGCCATGACCACGCCGTAGACGATGTTCATGGGCAGGTCGATGATGGTCATCTTGTAGCTGCCCAGCTTGTCCATCATCTGGCCAGTCAACACGGTGGCGGCGGCAAAGAAGGCGATGCGCATCACATCCACCAGGGTGCCCATGCAACGGGACAGCCAGTCGGGCATGAAGCGGTAAAAGAAATCGACCTGGATGTGGTTGTTCTTGGCCACGCCGATGGTGGCGCCGGTGAACACGGTCGCGATCAACATGTAGCGGGCGATCTCTTCGGTCCACGAGGCCGAGTTGTTCATCACATAACGGGTGATGAACTGGTAAAACACCGTGACGCCCAGCATCCAGAAAAAGGTCAAAGCCACCCAGGCTTCGATGGGGGTGCCGGACAGATCGACTTCGTCGTCGGTGGCGTGGAACTGGCCATCGTCGCCCATGACTTTGGGCATGGCATCCAGATCGGGAAGGTCGCTCATGGGGAATCCTTGGATTCAGGGAAGAACAGGAAAAAACGCCAGTCAGACGTGTGTCTGACTGGCTTGGAGACACAGCCTTATTTGACGGCCTGGATCTTGTCGAAGTCGGCGCGGGTGTAGCCCAATGACTCCAGCGGCACGTTTTTCAGCACAGCGTCCTGGAAGGTCTTGCGGTCCACCTGCACGATCTGCAGACCTTTTTTCTTGAACTCGTCGACCAGCTCGGCTTCACGCTTTTTGATCTTGGCGCTGGAGCGGTTGGCCGCTTCTTGCGTCACTTCGGTGAACATCTTCTTCTCGGCGTCGCTGAGCTTGTTCCACAGGTGCGGTGCCACCTGGGTGGTCAGGCCGTCCACAATGTGGCCGGTCATCATGATGGCTTTTTGCACTTCGTAGAACTTCTTGGCCTCGATGGTGGTCAGTGGGTTCTCTTGTGCATCCACGGTGCCGTTTTGCAAAGCCAGATAGACCTCGGCAAAAGCGATCGGCGTGGGGTTGGCGCCGCAAGCTTTGGGCGTGGCGGTGTAGGCGGGCACATCGGGCACGCGGATTTTCAGGCCCTTCATGCCTTCGCAGGTGGTGAAGGCTTTTTGGGCTGTGGTGTGGCGTGCGCCGTAGTAGGTGTAGGCGGTGATCTGGATGCCGGTTTTGGCGCGGTATTCGGCAGCCATTTCCTGGAACACAGGGCTCTTGGAGTAAGCGATCAGGTGGTCGCCGTCACGAAAGATGAAGGGGTAGTAAGCGATGCCCAGGCGTGGGTACGTGCGTGCGGCAAACGAGGTGCCGCTGATGATCATGTCCACCGTGCCCAAGGTCAGGCCCTGGTTGATGTCGGTTTCCTTGCCCAAGGTGGAGGCGGGGAAGACCTGGATGTCGAACTTGCCGTTGCTGCGTTTTTTGATTTCTTCAGCGGCCCAGACCGAGTCGATGTGGTAGGGCTCGGAGGTCTCGTAGGCATGTGCCCATTTGAGTTTTTGCTGCGCCTGCGCGCCGGTGCTGATCAGCATCGAGCCGATCGCAACAGCGCCCAGGGCGGCCAGGGTTTTCAGGATGAATCGTTTGCTCATCGTTGTCTCCTCATGGTTTTGAAAATGGCTGACGCGAAAAAAACAGAATCCCCTTAGCGGATCGGCTAACGGGCAGGAGCGCGGCGCCAGCTCGCGCTGTATCTTTTGTGGGCTTGTTTCAGGTGTTTTTGCATGGCCTTGCGGGCAGCGTTGGCATCACCGGCTTCGATGGCGTCCAGCACGGCCTGGTGCTCGGCAATGGCCGCTTGCCACGAAGCCGGGTGCTCGAAGTAGTCGCCCAGCCGTGCAAACAAGGGGCCTTTGCGGGCGATCCAGAAACGTTGCACGGTGTCGTGCAGGACGCTGTTGCCGCATGCCTGTGCAATCGCCTCATGAAAAGCTTCATCGCCTTCGCGCGGCATTTCATGGCGTGCGGCTTCCTGCTTCATTTTTTGCAGACCGTCGCGAATGGCTTGGATGTTTTTTTTCTGCGCGTTTTGCGCGGCCAGTGCGGCCACTTCGGACTCCACCAGAATGCGGGCACTCATCACTTCGAGGGGCCCCCATTCGGTCGATGTGTCGCTGGCGGTGTGGGCTGGCGGGCGCTTGGCTGCGATGGTGCTTTGCACATAAATGCCCGAGCCGGTGCGCACCTCGATCATGCCTTCGACTTCGAGGGCAATCAGCGCTTCGCGCACCGAGGGTCGGCTCACACCCAGCTGAACAGCCAGGTCGCGCTCAGCAGGCAGGCGCGAACCCACCGCGAACTCGCCCGACGCCATCAGTTGCCGAAGCTGTTCGGCAATCTGGCGGTACAGGCGTTGAGGTTCAACGGTTTGGATGGGCATGTGGCGGAATCAGGGATAACGTGAATTGGACAAGTGGTCAGACCAGTTGCACAATCATCACATGTTTGAATTTGAAGCGTCAAGCCATTTCACATCCGCATAAACCCGTGGATCAGGTGGCTGGCACTGCACAGCATTTTTCGCCTATTCCCTGTGTTTGGCATCCAAGCACTTCGGCCATGCCCACAGAACTTGCACACATGGAGAGACAAACCTCATGAGACTCAAAGGAAAAATCGCGCTGGTCACCGCCGCCGGACAAGGCATTGGCCAGGCAGCGGCGCTGGCCATGGCCGCAGAGGGCGCAGTCGTTTATGCCACCGATGTGAATGCCGAGCTGCTCAAGTCGTATCAGGGTGTGGCCAATGTGCACACCGCCTTGCTGAACGTGCTCGACAAAAGCGCGATTGCCGCCCAGGTGGCCAGCATGGACCGCATCGACGTGATCTTCAACTGCGCGGGTTTTGTGCACAACGGCTCCATTGTGGAAGCCAAAGACGAGGAATGGGAGTTCGCTTTCAACCTGAACGTGCGTTCGCAGTTCTGGATGATCCAGGCGGCCATTCCCAAAATGGTGGCGCAGTTCGAGAAAGACGGGCGCGGTGGCAGCATCATCAACATGGCCAGCGTGTGCTCCAGCGTCAAGGGCTTGCCCAACCGCTTCATTTACGGCACCAGCAAAGCTGCAGTGATTGGCCTGACCAAAAGCGTGGCGGCCGACTTTGTGCGCCAGGGCATCCGCTGCAACGCGATTTGCCCTGGCACCGTGGACACACCCTCGCTGCAGGACCGCATCAACAGCTATGCCGACCCGGTGCAGGCGCGCAAGGACTTCATCAACCGCCAGCCCATGGGGCGACTGGCGCAGGCGGCAGAGATCGCGCCCATCGTCACCTTCCTCGCCTCCGATGAATCCATCTTTGCCACCGGCAACGCCTACATGGTCGACGGCGGCATGACCATTTGAATTTCAGAAAGACCGCATGAATTTGCTCGACATGAAAGGCCGCCATGCGGTCATCACCGGTGCAGCCACCGGTTTGGGTTTGGCCATTGTGCAGCGCATGCTGGCCTCGGGCGCACGCGTCACCATCTGGGACCGCGATGTCGCCGGCATGAGCGCAGCGGCTGACGCGCTGCGGCAACGGGTGGCGGGTGCCGTGGTCAACACGGTGCAAGTCGATGTGACCGACCATGCTTCCGTTGTGCAGGCCACCGCCCAGACCACGGCTTTGGCCGGTGTCGATGTGCTGGTCAACAGCGCAGGCATCACCGGTCCCAACACCAAGGTCTGGGACTACCCGGTGGACGCCTGGAAGCAGGTGTTCGATGTGAACGTGCATGGCCTGTTCCATTGCTGCCGCGAACTGAGCGCCCACATGAAGGCGCGCAATTACGGGCGTATCGTCAACATCGCTTCGGTGGCGGGCAAGGACGGCAACCCCAATGCCAGCGCTTACAGTGCGAGCAAGGCGGCGGTCATCGGTCTGACAAAATCGCTGGGCAAAGAGCTGGCCGACACGGGGGTGCGCGTGAACTGTGTCACCCCGGCGGCTGTGAAGACGGCGATCTTTGATCAAATGACGCCCGAGCACATCCAGTTCATGCTGTCGAAAATTCCGATGGCCCGCTTTGGCGAGCCCGAAGAAGTGGCTGCCATGGTGACCTGGCTGAGCACCGAAGAATGTTCCTTTTCCACCGGCGCGGTTTTTGACCTGTCCGGTGGCCGTTCCACGTATTGATTTTTTTATACACTGAGAGGTTTTATGAAACTCGTTCGCTATGGCCAACCCGGCAAAGAAAAACCCGGTCTGATCGACGCCGATGGCCGCCTGCGCGACCTGAGCGCCGTGGTCAAGGACATCACGCCAGATCTGTTGAATGACAAGGCGCTGGCCAAGCTGGCCAAGGTCAAGACCGACAAGCTGCCTTTGGTGCGCGGCAAAAAGCGTTTTGGCACCCCCATCTCTGCGACCAGCAAGTTCATCGCCATCGGCTTGAACTACGCCGACCACGCGGCCGAGTCGGGCATGCCCATTCCCAAAGAGCCCATCGTGTTCACCAAGGCGATCTCCTGCATCCAGGGTGCGGACGACGACGTCATGCTGCCCAAGGGCTCCAAGAAGTCCGACTGGGAAGTCGAGCTGGGCATCGTGATCGGCACGCGTGCCCGTTACGTCAGCCAGAAAGACGCGATCAGCCATGTGGCCGGTTACTGCGTGGTCAACGATGTGAGCGAACGCGAGTACCAGCTGGAGCTGGGCGGCAGCTGGGACAAGGGCAAGGGTTGCGACACCTTCGGTCCTGTGGGTCCATGGCTGGTGACCCGCGACGAAGTGCCCAACCCACAAGCCCTGAGCATGTGGCTGGACGTCAACGGCGTGCGTTACCAGACCGGCAACACCAAGACCATGATCTTTGGCGTGGCCAAACTGGTCAGCTATGTGAGCCAGTTCATGACGCTGGAGCCCGGCGACATCATCACCACCGGCACGCCTCCAGGTGTGGGCATGGGCGTCAAGAAAGACGGCAAGCCAGCGCCGGTGTACCTCAAGCGCGGTGACGTGATGCACCTGGGCATTGAAGGCCTGGGCGAGCAAACCCAGAAAGTGGTGGCTTTCAAGGCCTGATTGAACACAGCCCAAGCTGTGCGATACCGATGGACCCCGGGTCTTCGCCCGGGGTGACAAAGAGGCGATTAACCCGGCGGGTGTCGTCATCCCTAAAGGGGTGTCATCCTGCAAAGTGTTGTCATCCCGGACTTGATCCGGGATCCACTTTCTTCACGCAACAGCCCGTGCGTGACCTCCAGATTTACCCTGACATGTGCAGGGCTTGTGTGATCGGATCGGGTTTTGGTGCAAAATAGAACGATCGTTCTATTTTAAATGGCCATGACCGATCGCAAACCTTCTTCCAAAGTACAGAGCCTGCCCACGCCCGAGACGGGGCGCCGCGTGCTGATCAAAGGCCAGCAAACCAAGGCCGTGATCATCGATGCCGCTTTGGGGCTGGCATCGCAAATCGGCCTCGAAGGCCTGTCGATTGGCGCCCTGGCCGAAGTCACGGGCATGAGCAAGTCGGGCGTGTTTGCCCACTTTGGCTCCCGCGAAGAACTCCAAATTTCCGTCATTCGCGAATACCACGACCGCTTTGAAGCCGAGGTGTTTTATGCGGCCATGCAAAAGCCCCGGGGCGTGCCGCGCCTGCAGGCCATGTTTGACAACTGGATGGTGCAAACCTCGGCCGAGATCGATTCGGGCTGCATCTACATCAGCGGCGCTGTGGAGTTTGACGACCGCACAGGCCCAGTGCGCGATGCGCTGGCCTCATCGGTGTCCACTTGGCAAACCGCATTGCGCCGCGCCGTGGAGCTGGCCCAAGAGGAAGGGCAGCTGAGCCGTCAAGCCGATGCGCACCAGATCGCCTTCGAGATCCACGGCCTCATTCTGGCGCTGCATTACGAAGCGCGCTTTTTGCGCAACCCTGCGGCCACCGAGCGTGCACGCCAGGGGTTTTTGCACATCCTGTCCCGCTACGCGGTGGCGCCCACCTCTGCCCTTGCGCAGACTGCCGCCAAAACCCGTCGCACCGCCCGCGCCGATTGATTTTTCATTTTTCCAGGAGCTTCACATGCCCGTCTACAACCCGCCCCTTCGTGACATGCAATTTGTCTTGCATGAGTTGTTCAACGTCAGCGCCGAGCTCAAAGCTTTGCCCCAGCACGCCGACACCGATGCCGACACCATCAACGCGGTGCTCGAAGAAGGCGGCAAGTTCGCCTCCGAGGTGGTGTTCCCGCTCAACATCTCGGGCGACACCCAAGGCTGCACGCTCAACCGCGACACGCACGACGTGACAGCGCCCGATGGCTTCAAAGCGGCCTATGCACAGTACGTGGCCGGTGGCTGGCCCTCGCTCAGCTGCGATCCAGAGTTCGGTGGGCAGGGCTTGCCCTTCGTGGTGAACCAGTGTTTTTACGAAATGCTCAATTCGGCCAATCAGGCCTGGACCATGTATCCCGGTTTGTCGCACGGTGCGTATGAGGCCCTGCATGCACACGGCACGCCCGAGCAAAAAGCCCTGTACCTGCCCAAGCTGACCAGTGGCGAGTGGACCGGCACCATGTGCCTGACCGAGCCGCACTGTGGCACCGACCTGGGCCTCTTGCGCAGCAAGGCCGAGCCTCAGGCCGATGGCACTTACCGCATCACTGGGCAGAAGATTTTCATCAGCGCGGGCGAGCACGACCTGGCCCCCAACATCGTGCACCTGGTGCTGGCCCGCTTGCCCGATGCGCCCCCCGGCAGCAAAGGCATCAGCCTCTTTTTGGTGCCCAAATTCAAGGTGGCTGCGGACGGCAGCATCGGCGAGCGCAATGGTATTTATTGCGGTGGCCTGGAGCACAAAATGGGCATCCACGGCAACGCCACTTGCCAGATGGTGCTCGACGAAGCCGTGGGCACGATGGTGGGGCAGCCCAACAAGGGTTTGGCCGCGATGTTCGTGATGATGAACGCGGCCCGTTTGGGTGTGGGCAACCAGTCACTGGGTCTGACCGAAGTGGCTTATCAAAATGCACTGGCTTATGCCAAGGACCGCGTGCAGATGCGCTCGCTCACCGGTGTGAAGGCCCCCGGCAAACCGGCAGACCCGATCATCGTGCACCCCGATGTGCGCCGCATGCTGATGACCGCCAAGGCCTACGCCGAAGGTGGCCGTGCGCTCGCTTGCTACTGCGCCTTGCTGCTGGACAAGGAAATCAACCACCCCGACGAAGCGGTGCGCGCCGAGGCCGCCGAGCTGGTGGCCTTGCTCACGCCCATCGTGAAAGCCTTCACCACCGACAACGCCTGGCAAGCCACCACCGAATGCCAGCAGGTTTTTGGCGGACACGGCTACATCAAGGAGTGGGGCATGGAGCAGTTCGTGCGCGATGCCCGCATCAACATGATCTACGAAGGCACCAACACCATCCAGTCGCTGGACTTGCTGGGCCGCAAGGTGTTGGGCAACCAGGGCGCATCGCTCAAGAAGTTCGGCAAATTGGTCGAGCAATTGGTCAAGGCCGAAATGGCCAATGAAGCTATGGGCGAGTTCATCAAGCCCTTGGCCGATCTGGGCGGCAAGCTCACCCAGCTGACCGGCGAAGTGGGCATGAAAGCCATGAGCAATGCCGACGAAGTGGGCGCCGCTGCTGTGGATTACCTGCGCGTGGTGGGCCATCTGGTGATGGGTTATTTCTGGGCCCGCTCGGCGCAGGTGGCACTGGCCAAACTGGCCGAAGCCGAAGAAGCCGCGCAGCGCCCCGACCCGTTCTACCAGGCCAAGCTGCAGACGGCGCGTTTTTATTTCACCCGCCTGATGCCCGAAACCTCGAGCCTGATGCGCCGCATCCGTGCGGGCAGCGAGGTGTTGATGGACACCGACGCCGCGCTGGCATGATCGAGCACTTCAGGAGTTGACCTATGAAAAACATTTTGCGCACGATGTCGATGGCCTGCATCGGCTTTGTGACTTTGGCCGCTCAGGCCAACAGCCCGGTGGGGCGTTGGCACACCATTGACGACAAAACCGGCGAGACCAAGAGCGTGGTCACCATCGAAGACGCTGGTGGCGTTTTGCGTGGCAAGGTCAGTCAGATCCTGCGCAAAGGTGCAGACCCGGCGGCCAAGTGCGACAAATGCGTGGACGACCGCAAGGACCAGACCATCCTGGGCATGGAGATCATCCGGGGTGTGAAAAAATCGGTGGGCAACGAATACTGGGACGGTGGCGATATCCTCGACCCGGAAGAGGGCAAGCTGTACCGCGTGCGACTGACGCCGGTTGAGGGTGGCGCGAAACTGCAAGTGCGCGGTTTTCTGGGCCCCTTCTGGCGCAACCAGTTGTGGGTCAAGGCCCCCTGACCCATTTTTCTTTCACAGCCGCCGTCCATTCGGGCGGCCTTTTCATTTCAAGAGAACGCCATGTCTGACATCCTGACCCACATCGACGCGGGGGTGATGACCATCACCTTCAACCGTCTGGACAAGAAAAACTCCATCACTTCGACCATGTACGCCGCGATGGCCGATGCCGTGGCGCAAGCCGCGGCCGACGCGTCCGTGCGCGTGGTGCTGTTCCAGGGCCATGAAAGCATCTTCAGTGCAGGCAACGACATTGGCGATTTTCTGAACCAGCCGCCCAGCACCAAAGAGTCACCGGTGTTCCGCTTCCTGCGCGGCATCGCCACCTTTGAAAAACCGCTGTTGGCCGCTGTGGCCGGGCCTGCGGTGGGCATTGGCACCACCATGCTCTTCCATTGCGATCTGGTCTATGCCGGTGACAACGCGGCGTTTTCCATGCCTTTTGTGAACCTGGGTCTGTGCCCCGAAGCGGCTTCGAGCCTGCTGGCACCGCGCATGTTCGGCTACCACCGCGCCGCTGAAGCGCTGCTGATGGGCGATCCCTTCTTTGCCGAAGCGGCGCAAGAGGTGGGCCTGGTCAACCGCGTGGTGCCACCGACCGAGGTCAACGGCTACGCCCAGGCGCAGGCCCGCAAGCTGGCGGGCAAGCCCCTGTCCTCTTTGATCGAGACCAAGCGCCTGATGAAAGGCGGCTACCAGCAGGAAGTGCTGGCCAAGATGGACGAAGAGGGCGCCAGCTTCGGTCGCATGCTGCGCGAGCCTGCGGCACGTGAAGCCTTTGGCGCTTTCATGGAAAAGCGCAAACCTGATTTTTCGAAGTTGTGATCGCATGCCCCATCGCCCTGTTGTTCCCGTCGTTCTTGAACCCGAATACATCGAGGGCTTTCGCCAGATCTACGAAGAAAAAATCGTCTTCAACAAGACCCTGGGTCTGAAACTGGTGACGGTCACGCCGGACGCGGTGGAAGCCCGCATCGACATGCGGTCCGAGCTGGTGGGGCACTTTGCCTACAACCGCATCCATGGCGGTGTCATCAGCGCGGTGCTGGACGCCATCGGCAGCGCGGCCGTCATGGCGGCACTGGCGGCCAAGCACATGGACGAAACCCCCACCAAGCGTCTGGAGCGCTTTGCCAAGCTGGGCACCATCGATTTGCGTGTGGACTACCTGCGCCCGGGCATTGGCGAGTATTTCACCGTGCACGCCAACGCCCTGCGTGTGGGCTCGCGTGTGGGGTCATCCCGCATGGAGTTTCGCGGGCCGGATGGCACCTTGATGTCCACTGGCGCAGCGGCTTACATCGTGTCCTGATCGGCGGGTTTATTCCGCAGGCACCGGGCAGGGCTTGCCCTGGCTGTCGATCGCGACATAGGTCAGGCGGGCTTCGGTCACCTTGATGTACTGGCCCTGCAGCGCGAAGCGCTCGGCGAACACCTCGACTTGAACAGTGACCGAGGTGCGTCCTACTTTCACGATGCGGGCAAAAAAGGACAGGATGTCGCCCACCTTGACCGCCTGCTTGAAGATGAATTCGTTGACCGCCACCGTGGCGATGCGGCCTTTGACGCGGCGTGCGGGCAAGACGGCACCGGCCAAGTCCACCTGGGCCATGACCCAGCCGCCAAAAATATCACCACTGGCATTGCAGTCCGCAGGCATGGGGATGACTTTGAGCACCAGCTCCTGGTCGGTGGGCAGGGCAACGGTGGGCAGGCGAGGGGCTTCAGACATGGGCACAATCGAAAGGTTGAAGATTTTCAGGATTGTCCCTTATGCGCCACCACGGCGAAACCTCCCCCTCGGCTCCTGCCGACCCGCGCTCGGGCGACTGGCATACCTTGTCCCGCTTGCTGCCGTATCTGTGGCAATACAAATGGCGGGTGTTCGTCGCTTTGGGCCTGATGGTGGGCGCCAAGCTGGCCAATGTGAGCGTGCCCCTGCTGCTCAAGGAGTTGATCGATGCGATGAGCATCCGGCCGGGCGAACCCCAAGTGGTGTTGGTGGTGCCGGTGGCTTTGCTGGTGGGCTATGGTGCTTTGCGCTTGATGACCTCGGCGTTCACCGAGCTGCGCGAACTGGTGTTTGCCAAGGCCACCCAGGGCGCAGCCCGCAGCATCGCGCTGCAAACCTTTGAGCACTTGCATGCCTTGAGCCTGCGCTTTCATCTGGCCCGGCAAACCGGCGGCATGACGCGTGACATCGAGCGCGGTGTGCGCGGCATCGAGTCGCTGATCTCGTATTCGCTGTACAGCATCATCCCCACGCTGATCGAAGTGGGCCTGGTGTTGACGATCCTGGCGGTGAAGTTCGATGCCTGGTTCGCCTGGATCACGGTGGCGGCGCTGGGCCTGTACATTGTGTTCACGGTGCGCATCACCGAGTGGCGCACGCAGTTTCGCAAGCAGGCCAACGAGTTCGATTCGGCGGCGCACACCCGGGCGATCGACTCCTTGCTCAATTACGAGACGGTCAAGTATTTTGGCAACGAGGCGTTTGAAGCCCGCCGTTATGACGACAGCCTGGAGCGCTTGCGCGTCGCGCGCCTGAAAGCGCAGACCACCTTGTCCATGCTCAACACCGGCCAGCAGCTGATCATTGCCGCTGCCTTGGTGGCCATGCTGTGGCGTGCCACGCAAGGGGTGGTCGATGGGCGGATGACCTTGGGTGACTTGGTCATGATCAACGCTTTCATGATCCAGCTGTACATTCCGCTGAACTTTTTGGGCGTGCTGTACCGCGAGATCAAGCAAAGCCTGACCGACCTGGACAAGATGTTTGTTCTGATGGACCGTGAGCGCGAAGTGGCCGATCTGCCGGGCGCTTTGCCACTGGCCCTGGATGGCGCACCCGATGTGGTGTTTGACCGGGTGTCGTTCGCCTACGAGCCAGACCGTCCGATCTTGCAAGACATCAGCTTTGAAATTCCTGCAGGCAAAACCGTGGCGGTGGTTGGGCCTTCGGGGTCGGGCAAATCCACTTTGGCCCGTTTGATGTTCCGTTTTTACGATGTGCAGCAAGGCGCCATCCGCATGGCCGGGCAAAACATCCAGCAAGTGACTCAGTCCAGCGTGCGCCGCGCTTTAGGCATCGTGCCGCAAGACACGGTGCTTTTCAACGACACGGTGGCCTACAACATCGCTTATGGCCGCCCCGGGGCCAGCCAGGCTGAGATCGAAGGCGCAGCCCGTGCGGCCCGCATCCACGATTTCATCGCATCCACGCCCAAGGGCTACCAGACCTCGGTGGGCGAGCGCGGCTTGAAATTGTCGGGCGGCGAAAAGCAGCGTGTGGCGATTGCCCGCACCTTGCTCAAGGACCCGCCCATCCTGGTGTTTGACGAGGCCACGTCGGCGCTGGATTCGGCCAATGAGCGGGCCATCCAGGCCGAGCTGGCGGGCGTGTCGCAGAACAAGACCACCTTGGTGATTGCACACCGCTTGTCCACCGTGGTCGATGCGCACGAGATCCTGGTGATGGAGGCCGGGCGCATCATCGAGCGTGGCCACCACGCCGCCTTGTTGGCACTGCAAGGTCGTTACGCCAGCATGTGGGCCTTGCAGCAGTCCGTTGATTGAGTGATTTTCGGCGCTCCATAATCGCGGCATGGAAACCAAATGGCTGGAAGACTTTGTGAGCTTGGCTGAAACCCGCAGTTTCAGCCGCTCGGCGCAGTTGCGACACGTGACGCAGCCCGCGTTCTCGCGGCGCATCCAGTCGCTTGAAGCCTGGGCGGGCGTGGACCTGGTGGACCGCAGCTCTTATCCCACCACGCTCACCCCGGCGGGGGACACCTTGTATGCGCAGGCGCTGGAGATGCTCCAGTCCTTGCAAAACACCCGCGCCATGCTGCGCGGTCACGATGCCGCCGGGCAGGATTTCATTGAATTTGCCTTGCCCCACACGCTGGCGTTCACGTTTTTTCCGGCCTGGGTGGCTGGCTTGCGCGAAGGCTTTGGCCCGATCAAAAGCCGCCTGATTGCACTGAACGTGCACGACGCGGCCATGCGCCTGATCGAAGGCGGCTGTGATCTGCTGATCGCTTACCACCACCCCTCGCAGCCCTTGCAGATCGATGCCGAGCGCTACGACATGGTGGTCCTGGGTCAGGAAGTGATTGCGCCTTATGTGAAGGTCGGCCCGGATGGTCAGCCGGTGTGGCATTTGCCCGGCACCGCCAACCGCCCTTTGCCTTATCTGGGGTATGCCCCCGGCGCTTATCTGGGCGGCGTGACCGACTGGATCTTGAAACAGGCCGGCACGCCCATTCATCTGGACCGCGTGTACGAAACCGACATGGCCGAAGGCCTCAAGGTCATGGCGCTCGAAGGCCATGGCATCGCTTTTTTGCCGCAAAGCGCGGTGAAAAAAGAGCTTCAAACCGGCGCTTTGGCCGAGGCTGTCTTGCCAGACGGCAAAACGCTGGCCTTGACCATGGAAGTGCGCGCCTACCGTGAAAAGGCCGGGGTGCGGCAAAACCCCAAGCGGTCAGCGCAAGATCTGTGGGCTTACCTGAAACAAGCGACTGTGCAGGCTTGATGCGCAGCGACATGGGGTAGTCCCTGATGCAAGCCTGACACGAAGCTGACTATAGTACGCACTTGGATCGCAGGCACAATTTGTGCTGCTTGTTTGGAAATTCAAACCTGCCCATGTCATGATGGTGCATGGTTTAACCCTCGCTTTGGCGAATATTTGGAGAACACAATGAAAAAACAACTGATCGCTGTGGCGGTGGCTGCATTGGCCTGCGTCGGTGCACAAGCCGAAGACACCCTGAGCAAAGTCAAAACCGCTGGTGCCATCACCATGGGCGTGCGCGACTCTTCGGGCGCACTGTCCTACACCCTGGGTGATGGCAAGTACGCCGGTTTCCATTACGAAATCTGCCAGCGCATCATTGGCAACGTCGAAAAAGCCGTGGGCAAGAAACTGGAAGTGAAGTTCCAGTCCGTGACTTCGCAAAACCGCATTCCTTTGGTGCAAAACGGCACGGTGGACATCGAGTGCGGCTCGACCACCAACAACGTGGCACGTCAACGCGATGTGGCTTTCGTGAACACCACTTATGTGGAAGAAGTGCGCATTGCCGTGAAAGCCAACTCGGGCATCACCTCGATCGCCCAGCTCAAGGACAAGAATGTGGCCACCACCACAGGCACCACTTCTGTGCAATTGCTGCGCAAGCACGAGCGTGCCAACGGCATCGACTTCAAGGAAGTCTTTGGCAAGGACCACGCCGACAGCTTCCTGCTGCTCGACTCGGGCCGCGCCGATGCTTTCGTGATGGACGGCTCCATCCTTGCGGGCAACATCGCCAACGCCAAGAACCCTGCAGACTTCAAGATCGTGGGCGAAGTGTTGTCGGTGGAACCCATCGCCATCATGATCCGCAAGGACGATCCCGCTTTCAAGAAAGTGGCCGATGACACTGTGCGTGATCTGGTCAAGAGCGGTGACATGGCCAAGCTGTGGGACAAGTGGTTCCTGCAACCCATTCCACCCAAAAACGTCAAGATCGGTCTGGCTTTGAGCGACAGCACCAAAGCCGCTTGGGCCAACCCCAACGACAAGCCTGCTGAAGACTACGCCAAGAAGTAATCCTTCCAGGCGCTGAGCAAACCCCGCCGGGGATCACTTGGGCGGGGTTTCTTTTTTGGGGCGATGCCTTTTACTTCGTAGAAAGTTCAAAACATGACATGGGATTGGCAGGTCTTTTTGACCGATGACGGCAGTGGCCGCACCTATCTGGAATGGATGCTGGAAGCCTGGCGCTGGACGCTGGCCGTCGCAGGCAGCTCCTGGCTGGTGGCGATGGTGGTGGGCGCCGTGGTGGGCACGCTGCGCACCTTGCCCGGCAGGCCGGTGGTCTCGGCCCTGGCCAACGCCTGGGTGGAGCTGTTTCGCAACGTACCGCTGCTGGTGCAGATTTTTCTGTGGTACTTCGTGGTGCCCAAAATGTTCCCGGCTTTCCAGCAGGTGCCTGGCTTTTTGCTGGTGGTGTTTGGCCTCGGCTTTTTCACCTCGGCGCGCATTGCCGAGCAGTTTCGTGCGGGCATTCAGGCCCTGCCCAAAGGCCAGCGCTATGCGGCCATGGCCATGGGGTTCACCACCGCGCAGTCTTACCGCTATGTGATCTTGCCCATGGCGTTTCGCATTATCTTGCCGCCGCTGACCAGCGAGTCGATGAATCTGCTGAAGAACTCATCGGTGGCGTTTGCGGTCTCGATCGCTGAGCTGACCATGTTTGCCATGCAGGCGCAGGAAGAAACTTCGCGCGGCATCGAGGTGTACCTGGCCGTGACGGCGCTGTATGCGGTGTCGGCCTTCGCGGTGAACCGTGTGTTCGCGCTGATCGAAAAGAAAATGCGCGTGCCCGGCTTCATTGTCTCGGGCGGAACGGGAGGACACTGAGATGTTGGGACTTGATTTTTCTTACTTCGACCTGGAAGTCCTGCGCAAGTTCGTCTTGGGCGGTCTGCTGTTCAGTGTGCAACTGACCATCACGGCGACGATTGGTGGCGTCATCTTTGGCACGGTGCTGGCCTTGATGCGCCTGTCGGGCTCCAAGGTGTTGGATGTGCCTGCCACCTTCTATGTCAACGGCATGCGTTCGGTGCCCCTGGTCATGGTGATCCTGTGGTTTTATTTGCTGATGCCTTTTGTCATCGGACGCCCCATCGGCGCCGAGTGGTCGGCCATCATCACCTTCGTGGCGTTTGAAGCGGCCTACTTTAGCGAAATCATGCGCGCGGGCATCCAGTCCATCCCGCGCGGGCAGGTGTTTGCCGGTCAAGCCCTGGGCATGACGTATGGCCAGAACATGCGTCTCGTGATCTTGCCGCAGGCCTTTCGCAACATGCTGCCGGTGCTGCTGACGCAGACCATCATCTTGTTCCAGGATACCTCGCTGGTGTATGCGATTGGCGCCTATGACCTGCTCAAGGGCTTCACCAACGCCGGCAAGATTTATGGCCGCTCCGAAGAGGCCTACATCCTGGCTGCCGTCGTTTATTTTGTGATTTGTTTTGCACTGTCCTGGAGCGTCAAACGCTTGCAGGCCAAGATTGCCATCGTGCGCTGAGGCGCGTGCTGAATTGGGGAAATGAAAATGATTGAAATCAAAAATGTGTCCAAGTGGTACGGCCCGGTGCAGGTGCTCAACGACTGTTCGGTGAGCATCAACAAAGGCGATGTGGTGGTGGTCTGCGGCCCCTCGGGCTCGGGCAAGTCCACCCTGATCAAAACCGTCAATGCGCTGGAGCCTTTCCAGAAAGGCGAGATCACGGTCGATGGCGTGCCCTTGCACGACCCGAGCACCGACCTGCCCAAACTGCGTTCCCGCGTGGGCATGGTGTTCCAGAGCTTCGAGTTGTTCCCGCACCTGTCGGTCACCGAAAACCTGACGATTGCCCAGGTCAAAGTGCTGGGCCGCAATCTGGACGATGCCAAGGCTCGTGGCCTGAAGATGCTGGACCGCGTGGGCCTGTTGGCGCACAAGGACAAGTTCCCTGGCCAGCTCTCGGGCGGTCAGCAGCAGCGTGTGGCGATTGCCCGCGCCTTGTCGATGGACCCGATGGTGATGTTGTTTGACGAGCCAACTTCGGCGCTCGACCCTGAGATGGTCGGCGAAGTGCTGGACGTGATGGTGCAACTGGCCCACGAAGGCATGACCATGATGGTGGTCACGCACGAGATGGGCTTTGCCCGCAAAGTGGCCAACCGCGTGATCTTCATCGATGTGGGCGGCCGCATTCTGGAAGACTGCTCCAAGGACGAGTTCTTCAATCATCCTGAGAACCGTCAGCCTCGGACCAAGGAATTCCTCAACAAGATCCTGCAGCACTGATCTTAATTGGGGTCAGATCCCGATTGGAGGGTGTTCTTTTGAAGTGCGTTGGCCGGGATTGCGCCCGGCGGCGCACTCACTTTCTTTGCTTCGCCAAAGAAAGTAAGCAAAGAAAGGCGAGCCGAATTCGCCGTCCCTCCGCTGGCGCTCCGGGCACGCTGCGTTGCTCGGTCTGAACGGGGTGCGCCGCAAACTCGCTTCGCTCAAACACGCGTCGCCCCTGATCCGTTCAGCCCTGCGCTACTCGCCGACTCATCACGGCGTGAAGCCACTGCAGGGCATTGCTTCGCTCGCCCCATTCTTCTGTCACCCCGTTTCTTGGGCGTTTTCAGCGAGCTTGTCTGCTCTCGTTTTGTCGGTTTCCCACGGGCGCACAAACCAGAGGTGGGGTAAGGGGTTGGGGCGATTTGGCGAGCGAAGCGAGTTATGAGCCCCGGCCCCTTACCCCACCTCTGGCACACCAGCACGCAAAATCGATCCGGCAGGTTTGAGACAATACGCCCCATGACCCAAGAAATCACCATCACCCGCCCTGACGACTGGCACTTGCATGTGCGTGACGGGGCCGCCCTGTCCACCGTGGTGCCGCACACCGCTGCGCAGTTTGGCCGCGCGATCATCATGCCCAACCTCAAGCCGCCCGTGACCACGGCCGAGCAGGCGCTGGCCTACAAGGCACGCATTCAGGCGGCCGTGCCCCAAGGCATGAGCTTTGAGCCCTTGATGACCCTGTACCTGACGGACAACCTGGCCCCGGCAGAAATCGCCCGCGCCAAGGCCGCAGGCGTGGTGGCTTGCAAGCTCTATCCGGCCGGTGCCACCACCAACAGCGATGCGGGCGTGACCGACCTGCGCAAGGTCTACCCCGTGCTCGAAGCCATGCAGCGCGAAGGCGTACTGCTGCTGGTGCACGGCGAAGTCACCTCGCAAGACATCGACCTGTTCGACCGCGAAGCGGTGTTCATCGAGCAGCAACTGATCCCGCTGCGCCGTGACTTTCCAGGTCTGAAAATCGTGATGGAGCACATCACCACCCTGGAAGCTGCGCAGTACGTGGCAGGCGGCGATGCCCACTTGGGCGCGACCATCACGGCGCACCACCTGCTGTACAACCGCAACGCCATCTTCACCGGCGGCATCCGTCCCCATTACTACTGCCTGCCCGTGCTCAAGCGCGAGACCCATCGCCAGGCGCTGGTCAAGGCGGCCACCAGCGGTAATGCCCGGTTCTTCCTGGGCACTGACAGCGCGCCGCATCCAGCACACCTCAAGGAGCACGCGACCGGCTGCGCGGGCTGCTACACCGCGCACGCCGCGATGGAGATGTATGCCGAAGCCTTTGACCAGGCCGGGGCCTTGAACCAACTCGAAGCCTTCGCCAGCTTCCATGGTGCCGACTTTTATGGCTTGCCGCGCAACAACGGCACCATCACGCTGCGCCGCGAAAGCTGGACGCCTGCTGAAAGTTTTGCCTTTGGCGAAGCCGAACTCAAACCCCTGCGTTCGGGCGAGAGCTTGCCGTGGCGACTGGTGAGCGCCTGAGCCCGAACCGCCCCGGCCACCGGTGCCATGCATCCTCGACCTTGGGGGTGGCCGACATCGATTGGTCGGCGCCTTGGCTGGCCGATTGGCGGGCGGTGGGCGAGCCCATCGCGCAGCGCGTGGCGGCCGGTGTTTCGCAACATCAGGCCCTGACCGAGGCCAGCCTGGCCCCTCTGGGCTTTGTGCCGCAAGCCGATCTGCCTGAGGGGCAAGCCTATGAAGACTTCATCTATGCCAAGGGCCAAGTGCCCACGCGCGAAGGTTTGCACGACTTCTTCAATGCTTTGTGCTGGATGCATTTTCCGTTGGCCAAGCAACGACTGAACCAGTTGCAAGCCGCAGAAATTGCGCGTGCCGGGGTCGGTCAGGTGCGTGGCCCGGTGCGCGATGCGGCCACGGTGTTTGACGAGAACGCTTTGCTGATTCAGGCACCTGATGCCGTGTGGCAAGCCTTGACGGCACACCGCTGGCAAGAGGCCTTGGTGGATTTGCGGACGCAATGGTCGCATGTGCGTTTGTGGACCTTTGGCCATGCGGCGCTTGAAAAACTGGTCCAGCCCTACAAATCGATCACCGTCCATTTATGGCGTGTGCCGCCTGCTGTGGACGACGCAGGATTGGACGACTGGCTGGCGCAGGACCTGAGCACCGACAAGCTGGCTACCAAACCGTTCAGCCCCTTGCCGGTGTTGGGGGTGCCCGGTTGGTGGGCGCCCAATGAGGCGCCTGATTTTTACGAGGATGTTGAAGTTTTTCGACCCCGCCGCATGCGGCCTCCAGTTGAAAAACCGTACGCCGTTCAGGAAATCGGTCCGACCGCTTGATTTTGGGCTTTGAGCCCCTACCATTCGCAACATCGCCCTGGCTTGAAGGGCGTCAAAGGGTTTTGGAATGAAACGTATTTTTCTGTTTGTCTTGACCAACATCGCCGTGGTCGCGGTGCTGGGCCTCGTGGCCAGTTTGCTGGGCGTGAATCGCTATCTGACCGCCAACGGTTTGAACCTGGGCGCTTTGCTGGGCTATGCCCTGGTGATGGGTTTTGGCGGTGCCATCATTTCCTTGCTGATCAGCAAGCCCATGGCCAAATGGACCTCGGGCGTGCGCGTGATCGAGCAACCCCAAAATGCCGACGAAGCCTGGATTGTGGACACCGTGCGCAAGTTGGCCGACAAGGCCGGCATCGGCATGCCCGAAGTGGGCATCTTTGAAGGCGACCCCAATGCGTTTGCCACGGGCGCTTTCCGTGACTCGGCCCTGGTGGCGGTGTCCACCGGCTTGCTGCAAAACATGACCCACGAGGAAATCGAAGCCGTGATCGGTCACGAAGTGGCCCACGTGGCCAACGGTGACATGGTGACCATGACCTTGATTCAAGGCGTGATGAACACCTTTGTGGTGTTCCTGTCCCGCGTGATCGGTTATGCCGTGGACAGCTTTTTGCGCAAGGGCGATGAGGAACGCAGCGGTCCAGGCATTGGCTACATGGTGACCACCTTGGTGCTCGACATCGTGCTGGGTTTTGCCGCCGCCATGGTGGTGGCCTGGTTCAGCCGTCAGCGCGAGTTCCGTGCCGATGCCGGTGCCGCACAGCTGATGGGCCGCAAGCAGCCCATGATCAATGCCTTGGCCCGTCTGGGCGGCGTGCACACGGCCGAGCTGCCCAAGAGCATGGCCGCCATGGGCATTGCCGGAGGCATTGGCCAGTTGTTCAGCACCCACCCGCCGATTGAAGAGCGCATTGCGGCTTTGCAAACACAGGCTTGAAAACGCAGCCCCGCTGCTCGGCGGGGTAACCCAAGCGACTGATGCCATCAGCGCTTGCACCTAAGATGGCTGGGTGATCCATCTTCTCTTCAGAGGGCTTGCATGAGGCATCGCAAGCCCTTTTTTTCTGCCCCGCAAAGGGCTGCCATCGCCCACCGCCGTGGCCTGCGACTTTTGGCCAGCTGGCCTGCGCCTGTGCGCGGCATGTTGTGGATGGTGGCGGGCGGCATGCTGTTTTCCTTGCTCAACACGGTGGCGCGCGGTTTGTCCATGCAACTGGACGTTTACCAGACCCAGTTCCTGCGCTACCTGTTTGGCATTGCGGTCATGCTGCCCTGGGTTTACCGCGATGGTTGGCGAACCTACAAGCCAGTGAATATCCGTGGCCAGTTCTGGCGCGGCGGGGTGCACACCGTGGGCCTGATCCTGTGGTTCACCGCGCTGCCGCAAATTCCCTTGGCCGACATGACCGCGATTGGTTTTACCGGACCGATCTTCATCATGCTGGGGGCGGCCTGGTTCTTGGGCGAGACCATGCGGCGTGACCGCTGGATCGCAGCCATGATTGGTTTTACTGGGGTGCTGGTGGTGGTGTTGCCCAAGATGTCGGGCACTGGCGGTTGGTACAACCTCGTGATGCTGGCGTCTGCACCGGTGTTCGCGGCCTCGTTTTTGATCACCAAGGCGCTGACCCGTTATGAAAAGCCCGGTGTGATCGTGCTGTGGCAAGCCATCACCGTGACCGTGCTGAGCCTGCCCATGGCCTTGCCGCATTGGCAGATGCCCACGCTGTGGCAATGGCTGGGCTTTGCACTGACTGGTGTGTTCGGCACCTTGGGACACTACTGCTTGACGCGGGCGTTTGCCATCACCGACATTTCGGCCACGCAGTCGCTGCGTTTTCTGGACTTGGTCTGGGCTTCCACGTTGGGCTGGCTGATTTTTGGCGATGTGCCCAGCCAATCCACCTGGCTGGGCGCAGCCGTCATTTTGAGCGCCACGGTGTGGATTGCCCGCCGCGAAGGCCGCAGGCCCGTGGCCTTGCCCGAGTGAGGCTTCAGCCGTTGGAGATGCCCGAGGCCACGTGCCCTGCTGGCACATGGCGTGCCGCCGATTCGATGTGACCGGTCTGGTCGTCAAAGAAAAAGTCGGGCTCGAACTCGCGCAAGAATTCGCCTTTGGGCAGGCCACCCAGGAACATGGCTTCATCGACTTCGATGTTCCAGTTCATCAGGGTGCGGATCGCGCGCTCGTGTGCGGGCGCACTGCGCGCCGTGACCAGTGCCGTGCGGATGCGCATGGCCGGTGTGCCTTCTTGCTGCAGCCGGTGCAGCGCCGCCAGCAGAGGTTTGAAAGGCCCGGCCAACAAGGGCTGCGCCGCTTTGTCGCTTTCGTGTTTTTGGAAGGCCGACAGGCCTTCGGCCTGGAACACGCGTTCCGCCTCGTCGGAAAACAGCACGGCATCACCGTCGAAGGCGATGCGCACTTCGTGCGGGTGGGCTTCAGAGGCCAGTGCCGAATGCGGGTAGACCTGCGCCGCGGGCACGCCCGCGTCCAGCGCGGCCCGCACATCGGACAGGTGGGTGGACAAGAACAGGTTGGCGTTGAGCGGCTTGAGGTAGCGCCAGGGCGACTGCCCGCGCGTGAAACTGCCGCGCTGGATCGGCAGGCCGTAATGCTGCGCTGAGCGGAACACCCGCATGCCCGAGACCGGGTCGTTGCGCGAGAGGATCACCACCTCGACGCGTTGGGCCTGTGCATCGTTGAAGGCCAGCAGCTTGCGCACCAGTGAAAATGCCACGCCGGGCCGGGCGGGCTCTTCCAGCCGATCGAGCTGGAGCTTCATGTAGGCCCGGTCATCGCCTTGCTCGAAGATTTTGTTTTCTTCTTCAAAGTCGAACAGGGCCCGTGACGAAATCGCGACGACCAGCTGACCTTCTAACGATGCAGGCATGTGGGCTTTCTTCGGGTCACTTGACCCATTGGTTCAGTTCCATGATCGGCATCAGCACGGCCAGCACGATCAGCATGACCATGCCGCCCATCGCCACGATCAGCAATGGCTCCAGCACCGTGGCCAGGGCCATGGCGCGGCGCTGCACCTCGGCCGACAGCTGCTGGGCGGCGCGTTGCAGCATCACCGGCAGCTGGCCGGTTTGTTCGCCCAGTTTGGCAAACATGCTCAGCAGACCCGGGAAGCGGGCATGCTGCGCTAAGGCCGTGCCCAAAGGCGCACCTTCGCGTACACGCACCAGGGCTTCCAGTGCATCGGCGCGCAAAGCCTGGTTGGACAAGGTGTCGGCAGCGGCTTGCAAGGCCTTGAGGATGGGCACCCCCGCTGCCGTGAGCATGGCCAACGTGGAGGCAAATCGGGCGCTGTTGTAGCCGCGTGCGAGGCGCCCGATGAGGGGCAGGCGCAGCCAGGCTGCGTCAAATTGCAAACGCCATGCCGTTTGCCGCAAAGCCATGCGAGCGCCCACCACGCTGGCCGCTGCCACCAGCAGCATCAGCCAGCCCCATTGCCGCACGCCATCGCTGATGCACAGCATGGCCACGGTCAGCCAGGGCAGCTGACGCTGGGTACCGGCAAACACCCCAGCCACCTGGGGCACCACCGAGGTCACCAAAAAGATGACGATGGCCAACGCGACCAAGCAAACGATGGCCGGATACAAGGCCGCGCCGAGTAACTTGGTGCGCAGGGCCTGGTGTTCTTCGAGGTCATTGGCCAGTTGGTCGAGCACCATCCCCAGGTGGCCGCTTTGCTCACCCGCCGCGATCACGGCCCGGTCGATCGCTGGAAATTCCGTGGGGTGTTGTGCCAGTGCGTTGCCCAAACTGCTGCCTGAGTTGACCTCGGCGCGGACCGTGGCCACCAGCTGGCGCTGCCGGTCGTCGTCTGCTTCATCGGCCAGCGCAGCCAGGGCGCGTTCGATGGGCAGGCCGCTCCCCACCAGTCCGGCCAGTTGGCGGGTCCACACTGCACGCTGACTGGCGCTGAACGCGCGTGAACGCCCCACAGGCCGTTGCCACCAGGGCAAATGTCGGGCTTGGGCATCGACCGATGTGCCTGCAATGGCTTCGACAGAAAGGGGGACGAGGGACTGCGCGCGCAATTGGCTGCGCGCTGCTTTGAGGCTGTCGGACTCGATCACGCCTTTGCGCGCGGTGCCATCGGCTTGCAGGGCTTCAAAACGGTAAGCGGGCATGGGCGCTCAATGGTCGAAATACACCACGCCCAGCTGAGCCGAATAGTTCCATCCGGGGGCGTTGGGCAAGGTGGAGGGGAAGGTCGGTTGCAATGGGCGCTGCGCATTCAGCTGGCTGGACCAGGCCCAATGCCGTGAGAGTCTGTGGCGGTAGGCCAGTTGGGTGCCGACATCACCGAAACCTGCCCCCCGGTGCGTGATCACTTTGGGATCGAGGCCTTGCTGCGTTTGCCAGTGTGAAGCGCTGGCCCAGGTCACATATTGGCTGAGCATCAAGGTGCTGTTGTCAGTCAGGGGTTTGCGGTAGGTCAATGTGGGCGACAAGGTGGTGCCGTCACCGCGCATGAACAGGTCTTGCGTGGCAATCAGACCGACCGACCAGCGGTTGGGCAGGCGGTAGTCCAGCCCGGCTTTGGCGCGGAAGGTTTTTCGCCCGGCTTTGAGTGCATCGAAGTGGCTGTTGTTGTCCAGGTTGAGGATGCTGCCCGACAGCGAAACGCTCCATTTGGAGTCTTGCCGGATGTCGTAGGTCAGGTTGCTGTCTTGCAGCACCTGGCCAAAGCGGTGCCAGTCCGTGCCGTCGGTTTGTCCGATCCGCCAACGTCCGTAGCGCAGCCCCAGGCTGGCTCGCAGCTTCATATGGCCCGGCTGGCTCAAATCGGAGATCTCGGTGCGCAGGCCCACACTGTAAGTCCATGGTGTGCTGGCGGGGGCTTCGGCAGCGGGTGGGGTGTTTTCTGGCGGTGCCTCTTGTGCCCACGCGCTCAAGGTCATGCAGCTTGCCAAGCCCCATGCGGCACGCCGGCCAGCAGCCAGGCAGTGAGCGAGTGAGCGGGCTTTCATCATGGGGGCTCAATCGCGTGTGACGCGCAGCAACTCTTCGGCGCTGGTGATGCCCGCATCGACCAGACGCTGACCATCTTCGCGCATCAGCACCATGCCTTGGCGCAATGCGGTGGCACGCACATCGGCTTCGGCGGCACGCTGGTGGATCTGTGTCCGGATTTCGTCGGTTGCCACCAGCAGTTCAAAAATGCCGGTGCGTCCGGCGTAGCCGGTGTGGCCACAGGTCTCGCAACCCTGGCCTGCACAGGCCTTGCAGCGTTGGCGCACCAGGCGCTGAGCCAGCACGCCCAACAGCGACGAACTCAGCAAGAAGGGCTCTACGCCCATGTCGGTCAGGCGCGTGATGGCGCTGGCCGCGTCGTTGGTGTGCAGCGTGGCCAGCACCAGGTGGCCGGTGAGCGAGGCCTGGATGGCGATCTGCGCGGTTTCAAAGTCGCGGATCTCACCGATCATGATCACATCCGGGTCCTGACGCAGGATGGCACGCAAGGCCTTGGCAAAGGTCAGATCGATCTTGGCGTTGACCTGGGTCTGGCCCACGCCCGACAGCTCGTACTCGATCGGGTCTTCCACCGTCATGATGTTGTTGTGCGCGGCGTCCAGCCTTTGCAGTGCGGCATACAGCGAGGTGGTTTTGCCCGAACCGGTGGGGCCGGTCACCAACAAGATGCCGTGGGGTTGTGCAATGAGCTGCTCCACTTGCTGCAGCACCTGGCCTTGCATGCCCACGGCTTCCAGGGTCAGGCGGGCTTCGCTCTTGTCCAGCAGGCGCAGCACGGCACGTTCGCCATGGGCGCTGGGCAAGGTGGACACGCGCACATCGACCGCCTTGCTGCCCAGGCGCAGGCTGATGCGACCGTCTTGCGGCAAGCGTTTTTCGGCAATGTCGAGTTCGGCCATGATTTTCAGGCGCGAGATCAATGCGGCATGCAGCGCCCGGTTGGGCTGGACCACTTCGCGCAAGGTGCCGTCGATGCGAAAGCGCACACTGGAGTGGCGTTCATACGGCTCGATGTGGATGTCGCTGGCGCCGTCGCGTGCTGCTTGCGTGAGCAGGGCGTTGAGCATGCGGATGATGGGCGCGTCGTCGCTGGCTTCGAGCAGGTCTTCCACGGCGGGCAGCTCCTGCATCATGCGCGAGAGGTCGGCGTCGGACTCGACTTCGCTGACCACGTCGGCGGCTGTTGAGGCGCCGTGGGCCTGTCCGCCGGCGTAGGCCAGGTGGATGCGTTCTTGCACATCGGCCGCCGTGGTGTGCTGGATGTCCAGACCTTGGGGGCCGTATTTGCGCGTGACCTCGGACAAGGCCGAGCGTTCACTGTCGCTGCACAGCCACAAGGTCAGGTCTTGAGCACACGCTTCCAGCAACAGCCGGTGGCTGCGGGCAAAGGTGTAGGGCAGGGGGTAGGCGGCTCGCATGGCTCAGGGCTTGCTTGCGGCGGGGACCACCGGGGTCAAGGCGGGCAAGACGGCGGCGCCTTCGATCGGCATGGCGGTCGTGGCGGTGGGTTGCTTGTCCAACTGGTTCAAGCGCATTTGCTCGTAGCGGCCCAAGGACAGGGCTTCGGTGGCGGCACCATCGCGCACCACCACGGGACGCAGGAACACCATCAGATTGGTTTTCTTGCGGCTGCGGGTTTCGGCCTTGAACAGGTTGCCGAAGAAGGGAATGTCACCAAAGCCAGGCACTTTTTCCTGGCTGCTGCTGGTGTCGTCTTGGAGCAAGCCACCCAGCACGACGATGGAGCCATCTTCCACCAGCACGCTCGATTCGATGGAGCGCTTGTTGGTGATCAAGCCCGCTGTGGTGCTGCTCTTGCTGTCGATGCTGCTGACTTCCTGGAAAATCTGCATCTTCACAGTGCCGTTTTCGCTGATTTGCGGTTTCACGCGCAAGGTCAGGCCCACGTCTTTGCGCTCGATGGTTTGGAACGGGTTGACCGCGCCACTGGCGCTGTTGTTGGCCGTGTACTGACCGGTCACAAAGGGCACGTTCTGACCGATCACGATCTTGGCTTCTTCGTTGTCCAAGGTCAGCAAATTCGGTGTGGACAGGATGTTGGCGTCGCCATTGGTTTGTAAAAAGCGGGCCAGTGCGCCCAGGGCCAACACGCCGTTGCGCTGCTGGCCTGCCGCGATGTTGAAGCCGGGGGATGCAGAGTAGGTGCCCTTGGCCGCGTTGGCCGCCAGCGTCAGCAAGTTGGTGCCGCCTACCGAGAAGTTGGTGCCCATCACCCCCACGGTGTTGCCCCCTGTGCCGGTGCCGCTCATCCATTGCACGCCAAATTCGGCGGCCTTGTCGGCGCTGACTTCGGCGATCAGGCTTTCCACAAAGACCTGGGCGCGACGCTGGTCGAGCATGTCGATCACGCTGCGCAGCTGGCGGTATTGCGGCTCGGGCGCAGTGATGATCAGCGCGTTGGTGGCCGGGTCGGCCTGGATCTGGCCACCGGTTGAGGGCTGGCTGCTGGTGCTGCTGCCGGGCACGCCGCTGGTACCGGGCGTGGGCTGCACCGACATGCTGGCATTGGCCACAGTGCCTGTGGCGCCCATGGCGCTGTTGCTGATGGCCGCCCGCAAGGTGGTGGCCAGTTTGGTGGCGTCCGCGTTTTTCAAGTAGACCACGTGGATGTTGCCGCTGGCCGCACCTGCGCCCGAAGCATTGGGCTGGTCGAGTTGCTCGATCAGGCTGCGCGTCAGGGCCAGCTTGGCGGGGTTGGCCGCGCGCACGATCAGGGCGTTGGTGCGGGTTTCGGCCAGCACCGTGGTTTTGAAACCGCTGTCGGTCAGGCCGGGTGTGGCTGCCGTGGCGCCCGCAACGCCGGAGGCCGCGCCCGAGTCAATCAGGCGCTGCACCATGCTGGCCATGTCGGCCGCAATGCCGTGTTGCAGTCGGATCACTTCCACGCCTGTGGCGTTGGACACGTCCAGCGCGGCAATGATGCGGCCCAGGCGTTGCAGGTTGTCCCCGTAGTCGGTGATCACCAAAGCGTTGGTGCCGGGGTTCACGTTGATGGTGTTGTTGGGGCTGATCAGCGGGCGCAACACGGGCACCAGGTTGTTGGCGTTTTCGTGGTTCAGGCGAAAGATTTGCGTGACAACCTGCCCACTGCTGGCGCCCACGGGGCCGGCAGAGACCGTGCCGCTTTGCAGTTTGGCTTCGGCTTCAGGCAAGACGGTGTACAGACCGGACGACTCGATCAGGGCAAAGCCTTGCGTGCGCAATTGGGTGGCAAACAAATGCAGGGCCTGCGCAGGTGGCACGGCCACCTGGCTGGACAGTGACATCGTGCCCTTGACCCGGGGATCGACCACCACGTTGTGTCCCGACAAACTGGCCAGTGTGCGGGCCACGGCTTCGATGTCGGCATTTACAAAGTTCAGGGTGATCGGCTCCTTGCTTTTGGTGCCTGATTTGCCGGGCGTGTTTTGAGCGCTCACCAGCGAGGTGCCGCCCAGCGCAAGCCAGATGGCACAGGTGATGACCGACAAACGGCCCGATTGGAGGAGTGTGTTCAGTGTGTGCATGGGTTCATCCCAGAGAAAGCAGGCTGCGCGCGCCTTGGCGGCGGCCAATGATGTTCAGCAAATTGGACAGGGCGGCTTCGGCGCCTTCGTCGGCACGTGCTTCGCCCGAAAAGCGCAGCCGCGAGCCGATCCATTGGCCCTGGCCTTGCAATTGGAGCGGACCTTGCAAGGTGCTCAGTTGCAGCTCGGGTGTGGCCGTGCCTTCGGGCGTGCCGCGCAATTGCACGCGGTAACTGCCCATGGGTTTGAGTGTGCTCAGGCGCGACGACAGGCCTTGTGCCTGCAGCTCTGCCAGGCCTTGCATGTGCAGGCGACCCGCCGTCCATTGCAGTTGCAGTGATTCGGTGCGCAATTGCAGCAGGCCCTCTGCTTGCAAGGTGTTCCAGGGGGCGCCCAGGCCCGACAGCCAAGCAGCTGGCCAGCGTGACTGGTGGTCGTCCAGTTGCACGCGCAGCCGGGACCAGCCGGCTTGCAGTGTTGCTTGAGCAGGTTTGTCCATGCAGCAGTCGGCTTGCACTTGCAGGCCCCAGTTCAGTCCCATGGGCTGGATGCGCCAGTGCAGGCGTCCGGGCAGCGTTTGTGCGTCGCGGCTGCCTGCGCCGCCACTGAGGGTGATTTGCCCCGAGCCTTGCCACACCGTGCCGCGCGGTTGGTTCAGCTGCACCTGGCCTTGTGTGCTGCGCTCGATGGCCCAGCCCAGCCAACGTGCGGGTGCCCAGATCAGGCTGGCCAGCACGCAGCCCAGCCATGCGCCGCCCACGGTCCAGCGCCAGGCGTTGCTGGGTGTGGGGTGAGGGCGAGCCAGGCGGGGTGTCATGCGCGGGTGCTCAAGGCAAACTCAGCACTATGCTGCCCTGCCACAGCACGCCAGTGGACGTGCTGTTGGTGTTGGCTGGGGCTTGTTGCAACTGGGCTTGCAGGGGGCGGGCGTGTGCATGTTCGCGGGCCTGGCTCAGCCATTGGGCGAGTGCTTCGGGGGGGGCTGCATCCAGCGTCAGTTGCATTTGTTCCCCTTGCATTTGCAGTGTGGCCTTGGGGCCCAAGGCCGAGACATGGGCCTGCAGCCATTGCACGGCCTCTGCGCGTGTGATGGCTTGGGGTGACGTCAAGCGCCGTGCCTCGCCTTGCCACTGCAGCATCTCTTGGGTTTGCTGGTCCAGCGCGGCTTGCCGGGTTGGGGCTTCTTGCCAGGTGCGCAGCGCGGGGGCCAGGCCCAGTGTCCACACCAGCGCAACCCCGATCAACCAGGCGGCCACTTGCAGCAACAGGCGTTCGCGCAAGCTGCGTTGTTGCCAGATCAGGCTTGCAGGCTTGAGCAGGGATGGGAGGAGGGTCTTCATGGCGCGCTCCCGGCCAGGCCCATGAGCCAGTCTTCGCCTTCGGCACGAAGCCGATAGCCTGCTTGGCCCAGCGCTTGCTGGATGGCTTCGGGGTCTTTGGCCGACAGTGCCCAGCCCATCAGGCGCAACTGGCCCGGCTGGTAGCGCCATTGACGAGGCGCTTGCACCGAGGGCGGCAAGGCCGCGCCCAGTGCGCTGAGCATCGATTCAAGATCGGCTGGCGCCAAGGCGCTGGCGCTTTGGCGCAGACGGGCCAGTTGCTGGTTCATTTGCAAGGGGGCATCGACCACCACGGTGGTTTGCGGGAAGGTCTCGCGCAGGATGCGGGTCCACGCTTGTTGTTGGGCTTGCCAGTCTGACCGTGTCTTCCAGGCCCAGACATTCAAGCCGAGCAACTGGCTGCACACGAGGGCGACCAGGCCCCAGCGCGCCCAGCGCCATTGAGGGTGTTGCCACAGTTGGTGGCGCAGCCGTTGCGCTGTTTTCAGCAGGCGTGCGCGCGCATCGGTTTGAAATTCAAACTGGGCCAAATCCCAGCCGCTGGACAGTGCCGCCAGCCAGTGCTGACCGGGTGACATCAGTTGTGCGGGGCGCTCCAGCTTTTGGGAGACCAGGCGCACCACGCCAGGCTCGGCCTGGATGTTGGCGCTTTGGCGTTCGTCGGCACTCAGATCCAGGCTGGACGCCTGAACCGAGGACAAGGGCAGGCCCCAGACGCCACGTTCGGACTGGCGCAGCCAAAGCCAGCCCTTGTCTTCATCGCCTGTGGCGGTGATGTGCAGTGTTGCGCTGTCAGGGCAGAACTCGGGCACGATCCGGTGGATGGTCAGGCCTGCCGCATCGAGTGCGTTCAGGTGCGCTTGTAACCAGGCTTTGTCACAAACGGCCACCCACTGGCGAGGGGTGTTTTTCCAATGCGGCGCCAAGGCCATGTGCAAGTGGGCAGGCTCGTCGAGCACACGCTCTTCCAGCAGCCCGTGCAAGGCCGCTTGCAGGCGGCCTGCTGGTTTGTGCAAGCCATTGGGCAGTGCCACCGCGTGCCAGGACAAGGCCGCAGCGGGCACCATGAGCACGCATTCGGTGTCGCGTGCTGTGGGCGGCAGCAAGTTGGCGGGGCTCCATTGCAAGCGCAGCGGCGCCGTCTGCGCATCGTCCTCAACCCAGGCGTGCAAGTAGCTTGTCTGGGCCAGCGGCAGTTCAAGAGGCAGTTGCAGGATCAGTGTGCGCATGTCGGATTCATTGTAGGGGCGCCGTGGGCACCATCAGGGGTGAACGCACACGCCACAACATGCGCACCAGCGTGCCTTCTCGTTTGACCAGTGCACGCTCTTGTTGCACAACGTGGTCGATGCGCATGCGGCCATGGATTTCAAAGTACTGGCTTTGAACGCTGTGGCGCTTGTCGTCGAGTGATCGGCCCCATGGCCCCAGGGTTTGGCGGGCGGCTTCCAGGCTTTCCCAATGGGCGCGTTCACGTTGGGCCACCAGCTGGCGAGCGCTGGCCAGGTCAAGCCCAGGGACGCTGGCCATGAGGACCTCGGCGGGCGCGGTGTTGAGGTTGATGGGGGTGGGCTCGGGCAGCACAGTGATGAAGTTGTCCAGGGTCGCAAGGGTGGGGGCGCTCAAACCCAGCCAGACCAGTTGGGCGCTGCGCTGGGGCATCAAAGGGGCTGTTGCCGAGGGTTTCTCGGTGGCTGACCCGTTGGTGCTGGCCAGCGCCACAGGCAATTGGCGGGTCAGACTTTCCAGTTCGCTCAGAGGCAGGTTCAGGCGTTCAAACAGACGGACCCAGGCCATCAGCTCGGGCGCAGCGATCTTGCCGTTGTCCACCAGGTTGCGTACATTCAAACGCGATTGCGCATCGTTGATGTGGCCAGACAAAAACACCTCGGCGTCACCTTCCTGCCATTTTTGGTCTTGCGACAAAAAGGTGGACAGCTTTGATTCCTGCACAGGCAGCGCCCAGGGTTCGCCCAGGTGGTCAACTTGGCCGCCTTGCTGGGTGCGGGCGTCTTCTTGCAGGATCAGACGGGTCCAGTCCAGGGCGCCCGTCATCATCCAGGCGGTCTGGCTGCGGCCGCGTTCGGCCGATTCGATCTCGACTTGCCGCCATTGCTGCCACAAGGCGGCACTGCTCAGGGTGGCCACCAAGGCCACGGTCAGCATGGCCACCAGCAGGGCGGCGCCCTTTTGCGTTTTCATGTCGGACCTCCCGACAGGGTGGGGCGCACCCAGTCCAGCGTCAGTGCGCCTGAGCCCACCGGCCCTAGGGGCAGGGTCAGGATCAGCCGCACGCCATCGGGCGTGCTGCCAGGCACTTGTGCCGGCGTGGTGGTGCCGGTGTTGACCGCGTCGCTGGACAAGGGGTTGGTCCAGCTGCCGCCGCGATGGACAAAGATTTGCCAGCCAGCCAAGGGGTGGATCTGAACTTGGCCGCTGCGCGTGGCCTCGGCGGGGGTCTGTCCCCATTGTCCGGCCAGCGCCCAAGCGTTTTGCCAATCGGCACGCAAGCTCAAGGGGGCGGATTGCCAGCGCTGCCAATCGCCACCGCCAGGTCGGCCGGGGTTGCCCCGCCAAGTCCAGGCCACCACCTGGAGGGCTTCATCGGGGGCGTTGGCGCGGCGGGTCAGGCGCAAGACTTGGCCATCCCAGTGCCAGCTGCTTGTGCCCGGCAGTTCGCTCAGTTGGTCCAGATCGGTTTGCCATTGGGCCAGGCCCGCTTGCAGGGTCCGGATGTCGTCGGCGCGGCTTTGCATGCCGCTTTGCGAGCGCAGCATGCCGTCGATCCCGCGCCAGGCCATGAGGGACATGAGCGCCATCACACCGATGGCCACCAGCACCTCGATCAGGGTGAAGCCACGCGCCTTTTTGTTGCGGACCCAGCGTGGGTATTCAGTGCCTGCTTGGGGCTCATGTGGGTAGTTCATCAGTTGCGCCCCATCACCGTCGAGACTTGCAGCACAAATGCCCCTTGGCTGAGCACCCGCGCATCCACTCGGCGAAAGTTCGGATTGGGCGTGGTTTTGACCGCGATCTCCACTTGCAGCGAATGGCCCGCCTGAATGCATTCCACCTGGCTGTTGCCAGTGTCAGGCAGCTGCCTGCGCAAGCGCAAACGGATCAGCTCGTTGTCGGCACACAGCTGCCCCAACATGCTCAAGGTTTGCCGGTCCGCATTGCGGCTGAGCGAGCCGGTGGCCTTGAGCCCGGCCAGCAAAGCGATGGCCACAATGCCCAGCGCCACCAGGACTTCGATCAGGGTAAAGCCCCGTGATGCCGTTCGGCTCATGGCTTTGTCCATTCGGGTGAGCGTTGCACCCGAAACGGCCTGAGCCCATCGCTGCTCACCCAGAGGGTTGGCGCGGCGCCTTGCGTGGGGGTCAGTGGAATGCTTCGCGGGGCAATCAAGGGCTCTGGCCCCAAGACCACGCGCAGGCCTGCAGCACTGCGGGTGCTGGCGCTGAGCCAGTGTTGCGGCAAGCCCGGTGGTGGCAAGCCTTCGAACAGGAATCCGCTGGGGGTGCTGCGCCAGACCACAGGTAAACCGCTGGCGCGTGCCTGTGCGCGTGCGGTTTCCAGCAAGGCGGCCAGTCGCGTTGCGTCGCGCTCCAGGGCGCTGTCGGCGCTGTCGCGCAGGGAAAGGCTCACGCCCGCTGTAGCGATGGCGATCAACGCCACCACCACCAGCAATTCCAGCAGGGTGAAGCCCAGGGCAGCAGGGCCAGAGGCCGGCTTATTGCCAGCTGCCGATGTCCGCATTGTTGCCCTCGCCGCCGGCTTGGCCGTCAGCGCCAAAGGACAGCACATCCACCTCGCCTTTGATGCCGGGGTTCATGTATTGGTAAGCACGGCCCCAGGGGTCGTTGGGCAGTTTGTCCAGGTACGGCTTCCAGTTGCCGGGCACCGGCTCGGTGCTGGGTTTGGCCACCAGGGCCTTGAGGCCTTGCTCGCCAGAGGGAAAGCGCTGGTTGTCCAGCTTGTACAGCTTGAGTGCCTGCATCAAATTGCCCACATCGGTGCGGGCGGCGGTGATGCGGGCATCGTCCGCCCGACCCAGCACATTGGGCACGATGAGCGCGGCCAGCACGCCAATGATGGCCAGCACGACCATGAGTTCGATCAGGGTGAAGCCGCGTTGGCGGCGTGAGCGGTGAGACAGTCGTTTTTGCATGGCATCCATCATAATCGGCGCATGTTACAAAACCGCCATTCTTCAGCGCCTGGTGCCTTCGGACCGTCTTGGGTGGCTGGCTTGCTTTGGTGTGCTGCCGCACTGAGCGCAGGCTACTGGTTTTGGCAGTGGCCTGTGCCATCGACGTCATCGGGGACGTCGACTCGCCTTGTTCACGGCGGAACTTCGGCGCCAACGAGCGCGCAATTGCCCCGTGCTCTCGGCGGTGGCGTGGCTACCACATCGCTGGAGACGGATGCTGGGCGGATTCAACTGGTGGGGGTGATCGCCAGCATGTCAGGGCAGGGCAGCGCCCTGATCGCCATGGATGGGCAGCCCCCCAAACCTTATCGCGTCGGGCAGGCGGTGGGCGAGGGACTGGTTTTGCAGAGCCTGAGCCCCAAGCGGGCCCAGTTGGGCGCCAGCCTGAACGGCCCTGTTGTGCGTGAGATGGCCTTGCCGCCAGGCGTCACGCCTTAAGACGCGGTCACACGACCGCTTGCCCCCAATTTCGGATGCCTCCCGATGGACGCCTTGCGTCAGGCTTTGTTGTGGCGGCAGTCGATCGGCCTTAGCCAATGTCTTTCCTTCATTTGTTTTGGAAAGACGTGTTTTATTTAACTCAAAAATCTGAGATACTGAAAATAAAGTACTTATTTTAAATAAAAATAAAACTCAAAGGGTGATTTATGCGTTTGGGGCTTGTTAGGCGGTTTTGTCAGCTGTGGGGGTTGCCGTTCACACGTTCTGAAATGTTGCTGGTTTCGCTGGTGCTGATTGGTATGACCTCTTTCCTTTTTGGCTGGTTGGTGGATCTTCCTTACGATGCCAATTTGAACTTCCGCCTGAGCCTTTTTCTTGCGCTGTGTGTGCCATTCGTTTATTGGCCCCAATGTTATGAAGTGGTGGCCAATTTGTTGATTGGGGCGAGTCTTGTGACCATTCTCATGATCGCTGCGCAAACCGGGGGCATCAATTCGATGGCCCTGATGTGGCCGACAGCATTGTCTGTGGTCGCACTGTTGCTGATTGGGCTGCGTGGGACGATTTTCTGGTTTGTTGTGACTCTTTTGAGTTTTGTGTTGTTGCATTACCTCACGGTCAACCACTGGGTATCAGGCAGCAATGCACATGTTGTAGACCATCACAACTGGGGCGTCTTGACGGTCACAATGCTGACCGTTTTGTTGATGATCGGTGTGCAGATGTATGCCTATTTGCACGGTTTGCAAATGCGTCAGTTGCAAGCGAGCAACCACGAACTCCAGAGCACGCACGAGGCCTTGATGCGCATTCAGAACTTGCGCGATGAATTCGTGGCGGCGGTTGGGCATGAACTGAGAACGCCGATGAATGCCATTCTGGGCTTCAACGGCGTGCTGCGTGACCAGATCGGTCAGGGCTCGCCCATGATGGCGACCGTGGATCACATCCACGATGCGACACATCAATTGTTGGGGCTGGTCAATGACATCTTGGATTTTTCTCAGCTCCAGGCCGGAAAAATGCAGCTGCATCCCCGCCCTTGCGATTTGACGGCCTTGCTGCAGCAGACCTGTTTGCCTTGGCAGCGGGCCGCCAAGGCCAAGGGCATTGAATTGATTTGGCAAGCCGCAGATGATTTTCCGCCTCAAATTCTGCTGGATCATAAGAAGTTCAGGAAAATCGTGGACAGCTTGCTTGGCAACGCCATCAAATTCACGGCTTCAGGTGCCGTGGTCTTGAAGTGGGGACGTCAAGGTGAATGGTTCAGGCTGGAAGTCAGCGACACAGGGCATGGCATTGCAAAGGACATGCAAAGCCGGATATTCAAAAGGTTTGAGCGAGCAGACCTGGAGACCAACAGAAAATACGGGGGGACGGGTTTGGGGTTGGCCATCTGCGATGGCTTGGTCAAGCTCCATGGCGGAACCATCGGAGTGACCAGCCACGAAGGATTTGGCTCGACCTTTTGGGTTCAGGTGCCGCTGCAAGAAGCGAGCGCCATGACGCCATCCACCGTAGCAGATCCAGAGGGTCGAACCATTGCCACGGACGCTGCTTTTCGCTTGTTGTTGGTCGATGACAATCAACTCAATTTGATGGTGGCTCAAATCCAGCTGCTCAAGGCCTGGCCTCAGCTGCAGATCGTCAGTTGCCTGAGTGCATCCGAGGCCTTGAAGGCCATTGAACGCACATGCTTTGATTTGGCCTTGGTGGACATGGTCATGCCGGAGATGGATGGCATTGAGTTGACCCAGCGTTTGCGTGCCCATGTTGATCCCGATGTGTCGCGAATGCCCATCGTCGCGTTCACGGCCAATGTCGAGTCGCATGAACGTCAGCGTTGCCTTGATGCGGGCATGAACGATGTCTTGACCAAGCCCCTTGATGAAAAGTTGATGGTGTCAACCCTCTCGGGTGCACTGCGTCAGCGTGATCCCAAGAGGTGGTCATGAAGGACTCAGAACAAAACGCATTCATTCAGGCTTTGTTGCCCTGGATGCCTGTGAATTTGAGGCAAGGCAAAAACCCTTACTTGTTTGTCTTGGTATGGGCATTGATTGCCATCTTGCTGGTTTATGCGGTCGTCAATCCTTACGACAATGGATGCCTTTATCCCCTCTTGTATGCCGGTGCATTGATCGCCCTGATGGTGGCTGTTGCCCATGGCATGTCTGTTCACTGGGGCATTCATGTCGCCACGTTTCTGGGCTTGATCCTTTTCTTATATGGGGTGTCTCAAACCGGGGGCATTTATTCGCCCCAGCTGACGTGGTCATTGGTCTTGCCCTTGACCCCATTTTTTGTGATCAGCCGCCTTGCTGGCTATGCTTGGCTGTTGGTGACCCTGTGCGTTCAGGTGGCTGTGGGGTTCATGACCGAGCGGGCATGGATTTTTCAAAAAATGGAGTTGTCCAGCAGTTACGCCTACACCTCGCTGGTCACCTATTTGGTGCTGACTGTTTTCCTGATGGTGGTGCCCGTCCTGTATGAGTGGATGAGTCGTGACGCTTTGAGAATGACCCAAAAGCACCATGAGGAACTGACCCGAAAACGTTTGGAGTTGGAGCACATCTCCAAGATGCGAGAGCAATTCATCTCCACCATCAGCCACGAGTTGCGCACGCCCATGAACGCCATCATGGGGTTCACGGCATTGTTGACGTCGCATTTCCATGACAACCCGGGTGTGCTCAAGATCCTCAAGCATTCTGAGCATTCGGCCGAGCACTTGATGACGGTGATCAATGACATCCTGGATTACTCGCAACTGCATACAGGGCGCTTGTCAGCGCATGCTGAGAAGTTTGAGCTGAGAGAGGCCGTTCACTACGCCTTTGAGCTGTTTTCGTTGCGGCTTGAAGAGGGCTCGGTGCAATATGCCTGTGATATCTCGCACGATGTGCCCCAATGGGTGTTGACCGACCGTCACCGCCTGATGCAAATCTTGGTCAATTTGTTGGGCAATGCCATCAAGTTCACTCAGTCAGGGCATGTCCACCTCCAGGTGGAGCGTTGCGGGCAGGGTGTTCGCTTTGCGGTGCAAGACACGGGCATTGGCATCGCCGATGAACAAAAGTCGAAAATTTTCCAGCGCTACAGCCAAGCCGATGAAACCATTCAGCACCGGTTTGGGGGCAACGGTTTGGGCTTGTCGATCTCTCGAAAGTTGACCGAGTTGCTGGGCGGTGAAATGGGGTTTGAAAGCACACAACACGTGGGCTCGACCTTCTGGTTCACCTTGCCTTTGCAAGAGCAGGGCGTACCCCACGCCATGGAGATGGCGCCTCGGCAAAAAACCATCCATTCAGCCGGTCATGTCTGGCGCTTCCTGGTGGTCGATGACCACAAGGTCAACCGCCTGCTGGTCAAGCAGGTGTTGATGAATGCCTGGCCCCGGTGCGAGGTTCTCGAAGCCGAAGACGGCGCGCAGGCGATCGCGGTGCTGTCGTCCAGCCACATAGACATGTTGTTCATGGACATGGTCATGCCGGTGATGGATGGCGTGCAGGCCACGCAAGCCATTCGCCATCGCGGTCTGGGGGGGGCGAACCTGGTGATCATTGGCCTGACGGCGAATGTCAATCCGCCCGACTTGGAGGTGTTCCGGGCGTCAGGGCTGGATGAACTGATCCTCAAGCCCTTTCAGTCCAGCGCCTTGACGGGGGTGGTGGATGGCTTTTTGCGCCAGTTCATGCATTGACCGCAACATGGGCTGAGAACTCGCACTCAGCTGCGCAAAAACATCCGATACACCGGGTTGTTTGTTTCTTCCGCGTACGGGTAGCCCAATGTGTCCAGGAACTTGGCAAAGGCCTTGTCGTCCTTGGGTGGCACCTGCAGGCCCACCAGGATGCGGCCGTAATCGGCGCCCTGGTTGCGGTAATGGAACAAGCTGATGTTCCAGCCTGGGCGCATCAGGCTCAGAAACTTGAGCAGTGCGCCAGGACGCTCGGGGAACACAAAGCGCAGCAGGCGCTCGTCTTGTGACAAGGCCGAGTGTCCACCCACCATGTGGCGGATGTGCTCTTTGGCCAGCTCGTCGTGGGTCAGGTCGATGGCCGCAAACTTCTGTTTGTTGAAGTTGGCCGTGATCTTGGTGCTCTCGCCTTTGCCGTGCGTGCTCAGGCCCAGAAACACATGGGCCTTGTCGGCATCGCTCATGCGGTAGTTGAACTCGGTCACATTGCGCGGGCCACCGGGCAGGCTGCCGATCAGCTCCAAAAAGCGCTTGAAGCTGCCGCGCTCTTCGGGGATGGTCACTGCAAACAGGGCTTCTTTTTCTTCGCCGACGTCGGCGCGTTCGGCCACGAAACGCAGGCGGTCAAAGTTCATGTTGGCGCCGCACAAAATGGCGGCGTAGGTCTCGCCTTTGGTCTTGTGCTGGGCCACGTATTGCTTGATCGCGGCCACAGCCAGCGCGCCCGCAGGCTCCACGATGGAGCGGGTGTCCACAAAAATGTCCTTGATGGCGGCACACACGGAATCGGTGTCCACGGTCATGTACTCGTCGACCAGGCTGCGCGAGACGCGGAAGGTTTCTTCACCGACCAGCTTGACGGCCGTGCCGTCCGAGAACAGGCCCACATCGGGCAGGGTCACACGCTTTTTGGCATTGACCGACTGGATCATGGCGTCCGAGTCGTTCATCTGCACGCCGATGACCTTCACTTCGGGGCGCACCGCCTTGATGTAGTTGGCCACACCGCTGATGAGGCCGCCGCCGCCGATGGCCACAAACACCGCATCGAGCGGGCCTTGGTGCTGGCGCAGCATTTCCATGGCAATCGTCCCCTGACCGGCAATCACGTCCGGATCGTCAAAGGGGTGCACGAAGGTCAGGCCCTGCTTTTTCTCCAGCAGGACCGAATGGTTGTAGGCGTCCGAATAGCTCTCGCCAAACAGCACCACTTCGCCGCCCAGGCCTTTGACCGCGTCGATCTTCACCTGCGGTGTGGTGGTTGGCATCACGATCACGGCGCGCGTGCCCAGCTTGCTGGCGCTGAGCGCCACGCCCTGGGCATGATTGCCGGCTGACGCGCAGATCACGCCCTTTTTGAGCTGTTCGGGTGTCAGGTGCGCCATCTTGTTGTAAGCGCCGCGCAGCTTGAAGCTGAACACTGCTTGTTGGTCTTCGCGCTTGAGCAGCACTTTGTTGTGCAGGCGGCGCGAGAGGTTTTTGGCCGTTTCCAGCGCCGACTCGGTGGCCACGTCATAGACCTTGGCGTTGAGGATTTTCTTCAGGTAATCAGCGGGTTTGAGGTGTTTGGACATGGCGTACCGTCTGCAACCCAATGGGTTGGTGCTTTCTGTAGGATTTGCCTCTGATGATAACGGGCAAAAAAAATGCCCCGAGCCTTGCGGTTCGGGGCAAATCCACCTTTTCGGAGGGTGGAGGAGACAATCGGCGCGTGCAAAAAAGCACGCATGTTCGAAATTGTAGCGGCGTTTTTGTTGCGCCGCAGCAAGTCAAGTGTGTCATTTTGCAAAAATCATGTAAAGCCAAGCCGAAAAATGCGTTTACGATCGCAGCCAAGCGCCAGCTTGAGGGGGTCAAGTGCGCAGGGCAACACAAGGACAAGATCATGGAATGCACAGTCACCTGGACCGGCGCGGCCGGCACCCGTTCGGGCATGGGTTTTTTGGCAGAAACCGGCTCGGGCCACGTCATTGCGATGGATGGTGCGCCGGATGCGGTCAAACCCGAAAACGGCGGACAAAACCTGGCGCCTCGCCCGATGGAAACCCTGCTGGCGGGCACGGGCGGTTGCACGGCTTATGACGTGGTCCTGATCTTGAAGCGCGGTCGTCATGATGTGCGCGGCTGCAGCGTCAAGCTGACCAGCGAACGCGCAGAAGTGGATCCCAAGGTGTTCACCAAAATCAACATGCATTTCACCGTCACGGCCAAAGGCGTGCCCGCCAGCGCAGTCGAGCGCGCCATTGCCATGAGCCACGAGAAATATTGCTCGGCCAGCATCATGCTGGGCAAAACCGCCGAGATCACCACCAGCTTCGACATCGTCGAAGCCTGAGTGGCTGGGCCCCGCGCTGCTGCGGGGCCTGTCGTCAGTGCTGGTGACCGCTGTGGTCGTGTGATGCGGCGGGTTGGGCGGCAGCTTGTGCGGCCGATGGCTTGGTCAAGGCGCCTGCAGGGTTGACGTTCACCGTGCCACGCATGCCCGCTTCGTAGTGACCTGGAATCAGGCAGGCCATCTGCAAAGTGACGGCCTGCGGGAAACTCACCACCAGCTCCCCTGTTTGGCCTGCGGCCACGGTGATGGCCGCACCTGTGCCATGGCTGAGCGGCGCGTCATGATTTGCGCTGCTGGACTGTTTCATGGCCTCGGCGTGGGCCTGGATGTCGGCCGCGCTGCCCAGCACCATCTCATGCGCTGCGCGCCCCGTGTTGCGCACCACAAAGCGGATGGTCTCGCCCGTTTGCACGTCAATGGTCGATGGCGTGAAGCGCATCTGATCGTCCATTTGGACCGCTATGCTGCGGCTGACCACCTGCGCCAAGGGGCCGGCATCGTGCTGGGCAGGTGATGCTTCGCCGTGGCTGTGGCCTGTTGCTGCAAAGTCTGGATGGCCGAGCAACCATTGGTAGGCGCCCCAGCTGCCTGCGCTGACCAGCACCGCACCCGTCAGGACATACAGGCTGGCGCTGCGTCGCCAGAGGCTTGGCGAACTCAAGGCCAGAGCGAGCACCGACAGGACAAAGCCCAGTGGCACCACCCAGGCGCTGCGTGCGGGTGAATCGGGAAAGTGTTGCAAACCCCCGGTGAAAAAGCCCAGGCCCACCGAGAGCAAGGAGCCCCAAACCAGCGCCTGCCCCAGCCCTTGCGAGCGCTGATCGCTTTGGCGGTGCTCCAGCCAGGCACCCAGCACGAACAGCACTATGCCCATGGCAGCGGTCCACAACGAACGTGTGCCGCTGAAAAAGCCGTGGTTCACGGCGCCCGAAATGAAACTGATGCCCGAATACTTGAGCAGCATCGTGGCGTGGTGTTTTTGAAAAGATACGGTGGTCATGAAATCTCCAAGTCATTGGAGTGTACGAACAAAGAAAAAAGCCCCGCAAGGCGTGAACCTTGTGGGGCTTTGGGGGTCATGGACCCCGGGGCAAGCCCGGGGTGACCGGCTGGACCATTACATGCCCATGCCGCCCATACCACCCATGCCGCCCATGTCAGGCATGCCGCCGCCCATGGGGGCGTCGTCTTTCGGGGCTTCCGAAACCATGCACTCGGTGGTCAGCATCAAAGAGGCCACAGACGCTGCGTTTTGCAAAGCAGTGCGTGTCACTTTGGTGGGGTCCAGGATACCCATTTCGATCATGTCGCCGTAGGTGTCGTTGGCAGCGTTGAAACCGTAGTTGCCTTTGCCGGCCAACACAGCGTTCACCACCACCGATGGCTCGCCACCTGCGTTGTAAACGATTTCGCGCAATGGGGCTTCGATGGCTTTCAACACCAGTTTGATACCAGCGTCCTGGTCAGCGTTGTCACCTTTGATGGTGCCAGCAGTCTGACGTGCACGCAGCAAGGCCACGCCGCCACCAGCCACGATGCCTTCTTCCACAGCAGCGCGAGTGGCGTGCAGGGCGTCTTCCACGCGGGCTTTCTTTTCTTTCATTTCGACTTCGGTGGCAGCGCCGACCTTGATCACGGCCACACCGCCAGCCAACTTGGCCACGCGCTCTTGCAGTTTTTCGCGGTCGTAGTCAGAAGTCGCTTCTTCGATTTGCACGCGCACTTGTTTGACGCGGGCTTCGATGTCAGCAGCTGCACCAGCGCCGTCGATGATGATGGTGTTTTCCTTGCCCACTTCGATGCGCTTGGCTTGGCCGAGGTCAGCCAAAGTCACTTTTTCGAGGGTCAGGCCCACTTCTTCAGCGATCACTTTGCCGCCGGTCAGGATGGCGATGTCTTCCAGCATGGCCTTGCGACGGTCACCGAAGCCAGGGGCTTTCACGGCCACAACCTTCAAGATGCCACGGATGGTGTTCACCACCAAAGTCGCCAAGGCTTCGCCTTCGACTTCTTCAGCAATGATCAACAGAGGACGGCCAGCTTTTGCAACGGCTTCCAGGGTAGGCAGCAGATCGCGGATGTTGCTGATCTTCTTGTCGAACAACAACACGAAGGGGTTGTCCAGCAAAGCGGCTTGCTTTTCAGGGTTGTTGATGAAGTAAGGGCTCAGGTAGCCGCGGTCGAACTGCATGCCTTCCACAACGTCGAGTTCGTTGTTCAGGCTCTTGCCGTCTTCCACGGTGATCACGCCTTCTTTGCCCACTTTGTCCATGGCGTTGGCGATGATTTCGCCGATGCTGGTGTCGGAGTTGGCAGAAATCGAACCGACTTGGGCGATTTCTTTGCTGGTGGTGGTGGCTTTGGTGGCCTTCTTCAGCTCTTCGATCAAAGCAGTCACTGCTTTGTCGATGCCGCGCTTGAGGTCCATCGGGTTCATGCCGGCGGCCACGTACTTCATGCCTTCGCGCACGATGGCTTGGGCCAACACGGTCGCAGTGGTGGTGCCGTCGCCAGCGTTGTCAGAAGTCTTGGAAGCGACTTCCTTGACCATCTGCGCGCCCATGTTTTGCAGCTTGTCTTTGAGTTCGATTTCCTTGGCCACGGACACACCGTCCTTGGTCACGGTTGGGGCGCCGAACGAGCGCTCCAGAACCACGTTGCGGCCTTTAGGGCCCAGGGTGACTTTGACCGCGTTGGCCAAAATGTTCACGCCTTCAACCATGCGTGCGCGGGCTTCGCCGCCGAAAATGACGTCTTTTGCTGCCATGTGAGTAGCTCCTGAATGTATTTAAAAAATGGAAAAGTGAGACTTATTCGACAACAGCGAACAGGTCTTCTTCTTTCATGACCAACAGCTCGTCGCCAGCAACCTTGACGGTCTGGCCGCTGTACTTGCCGAACAACACGCGGTCGCCGACTTTCACGCTCAGGGCTTTGGTCTCGCCTTTGTCGTTGGTTTTGCCTGGGCCGACGGCCAGAACTTCACCTTGATCGGGCTTTTCAGCGGCGGAATCGGGGATCACGATGCCGGAGGCTGTTTTGGTTTCGCTTTCGATACGCTTGACGATCACGCGATCGCCCAAAGGACGCAGTTTCATGGAATCTCCTGGATTTGAAACAAGGGTTTAAAAACGAAGGCACCTTGGCGGGCCCGTGAACTTCTGTGGAGGGTGTTGTTAGCACTCAACTCCATCGAGTGCTAATGATAAGGCCTTTTGAGCGCGTTTCAAGAGGAGGCGTGTTTGGCGGGGTTTTGAATTTGACTCGGCTGAGCGGGTGTGGCCAGGGCGGGCACCGGATCAGGCGTGTATGCCTGAGTCGGGTGGGCTTGGTGCTCTGTGGTGCCCAGCAAATAGCCAAACACCAAGTCCGGGCTGATGTCGCCAGGTATCTGCGACAGATGGGGGACGCTTTGCAAGGCGCTGCCCGGTGGCATGGCGCGGCTGTTGTAAATGAGGATGTGCGCGTCGCGGGCGGTTGTCTCTTGCAGGTGCATGGGCGCGTCATGCACCCAAGGAATGCGGGCATCGATGAACAAGGCGTTGATGGGGCGTTGAATGCCCATCAGGTCCAGGGGTTGGGTGATCACCTTCACCTCGGACCACTGGCTCAGTTGTGCGAGCGTGCTCGTGATGCTGTCGCTGGCATGCAGGATGCAAATCATCGCAGAGCTTGCCGGCACTTGCGGACTTGCAACCCCCTGCGCCTGGCAAAACTGCTGGAGCGATGTCGACAAAATCCGCCGATGTCCGCCCTGAGTGACAAAAGCCTGGAGTACCCCGGTCTCGACCATGCGCTGGACGGTGCCCACGGACAGCCTCAGGTACCGGGCGACCTCACTGGTGCTGAAATAAAGAGGCGGCAATTTGTCGTTTTTCATGCTGGTTCCTCGGTGCGGCAGGTGGAAATGCTGTGTTGGAGGCATTTGGCTGTTTTGATGATATGAAGCGATGGCGTGCTTGTGGGGGTCGTGAACCGGTAGTTCCACGACGAAAACGGGTAGATCGCCGCCGCACGCACGTGGAGGAATGGCGTGATGCCAGGAGGCTGTTCAGTTCAGGGCAAAATCACCCCCTATGCTGAGATGGTTCCGTTTCTTTTCGCTCTGGCCTTTGTGGGCCCTGCATGCCATGGGCTGGCTGGGCGGCTGGCTGGCGTGGGCTTTGTCGCCCACCTACCGTCGCCGTTTTCTGGACAACGTCCATCAGGCAGGCTTGGGGTGGCGAACAGTGCTGGGGGCTGTCGGGCAGGCTGGGTGCATGTCGGCCGAGTTGCCTCGCTTGTGGTTGGGGCGTCCAGCGCCCGTGCAATGGGCCGAAGACCAGGCAGCAGCCCAGGCGTATGCCGCTGGCAAGGGGGTCTTGTTTTTGACGCCCCACATGGGCTGCTTTGAAATCACGGCGCAAGCTTTGGCTTCCCGTTTTGGAGGCGAGCACGGACCTTTGACGGTGCTGTACCGCCCCTCGCGCCATGCAGGTTTGGGTTCGGTGATGGATGTGGCTCGCAACCGCCCTGGATTGGAGGCGGTGCCCACCACCTTGGCAGGCGTGCGCCAGTTGATCAAGGCTTTGCGTTCGGGGCATGCTGTGGGTTTGTTGCCCGACCAGGTGCCCCCCGAAGGCATGGGCCAATGGGCCCCATTTTTTGGCAAGCCGGCTTACACCATGACCTTGGCGGCCCGCTTGGCTGCGCAAACCGGTGCTCAAGTGGTCTTGATCTGGGGCGAGCGTTTGAGCTGGGGTCGTGGTTTTCGCCTGCACACCCAGACCCTGGGCCACGATTTGTCGGCTGATCTGGATGTGGCCGTGGTCCAAATCAACCAGGCGATGGAGCAGTTGATCTTGACTTGCCCACAGCAATACCTGTGGGGCTATGCCCGCTACAAATCTCCTCGGCAAGACGCATGATTTCCTTCTTGATCGCCTGCATGCGCTGGATGGCCAGCTGGCCCTTGTCTCGGGTGCGGGCAGTTGGCGCGGGCTTGGGTAGGCTGCTGTGGTGCTTTGCACGCTCACGCCGCCACATCGTACTGACCAATTTGCAGCTGTGCATGCCTGACGCCAGCGATGCCGAGCGCCTGGCTTTGGCGCGTGCGCATTTCCGTTTGGTAGGCCAGTCCCTGATAGACCGTGCATGGTTGTGGCACGCCCCCGAAGCGGTGGTGCGTTCCCGCTTGCACTGGTGTGGCATGCCGCAGGTGCTGGACGGGGCGCAGCCCATGGTGCTGTTTGCGCCTCATTTTGTGGGTCTGGATGCGGGCGGGACGGCGGTGGCCATGAATGCCAAGCAGCCAGTGGCTTTCATCTACGTGACCCAAACCAATCCACAGCTGGAGGCCTGGGTGCGGCAGGGGCGTGAACGTTGGGGGCATGCCAAGCCGTATTTTCGCAATCAAGGCGTTCGCAAAATCATTGCGGGCCTCAAGCGTGGCGAGCGTTTGCATCTGTCACCCGACATGGACCTGGGGCCAGAAGACTCGATTTTTGTGCCATTCATGGGCGTGAATGCCGCCACCGTGCCATCTTTATCGCGCATGACCCGACTGGTGGGCGCGCAGGTGGTGCCTGTGGTCACCCGGTTGACTGCACAGGGTTATGACGTCGAGGTCGGTGCGCCTTGGGGTGATTTCCCCAGCGATGACATTCAGGCCGATACCGCACGCATGAACGAGGTGCTTGCCCAATACATCGCGGTGGACCCAGCCCAATACTATTGGGTTCACAAACGTTTCAAGACGCGGCCCCAAGGTGAGCCCGGTCTTTATTGAGCGGGCGTCAGGAACTGGCTGATTTCTGCGATCACCCGCTCGGGGTGTTCATGCACCACCCAGTGTGTCGCGTTGTCAATCGGTACGATTTTTAAATCGGCAATGTGCTCGTCCAGACCTTGGGTCAGGCCAGGCCCCAAGGCGATGTCGTCTTGCGCCCACAGCACCAGTGTGGGCACATCAACGCGCAGGATCTCGGCGGGCAGCACCAGGCCGGAGATCAAGTCCTCGCTTGCCGTGACCGGGCGCAGTGGCGATGCGCGGTAGTAATTCAAGCTCCCCTCCAGGCCTTGGCGCCAGACATGGCGGTAGCGCTCTTCCACAGCAGGCGTGAGCCAAGGTGCGGCTTTGGCTGCCAGGCTGTGCGTGCCGCTGAGTTGATCGTCGTCGCCTCGTAAAAAACCAAACAGCTGCTCAAAGCCGTGGGCGGCCAGTTGGGTGGCGGCATCCGGCTGGACCAAGAAGCCCATGTAGGCACTGGCCGCTTGTTGGACGGGATCACTTTGCAAGGCCTTGAGGAAAGGGGCTGGGTGCGGTGAGTTGATGATCACCAGCTGGCGCAGGCGCTTGGGGTGCGCGTTGGCCACGCTCCAGGCCACGGCGCCGCCCCAGTCATGGGCGACCAGCGCGGCCAGAGGCTGGGCGCCACATTCGGCATCGATCAAGGCCGCGATGTCTTGCACCAGAAATTTGGCGCGGTAGTCTTTCACATCGGCGGGCGCGCTGGAGTGTTCGTAGCCGCGCATGTTCGGCGCGACACAGCGGTAGCCTCCGTTTTCAGGCCGCGCAAAGTGCGTCATCAGTTCGTCCCAGACGAAGGCGGCTTCGGGGAAACCGTGCAGGAGCATCAACACGGGCCGACCTGGCTCGCCGCAAGCCCTGCAACTGAGGGTGATGCCATGGGGCAGGGTTTGCTGCCAAGTCTGGATGTTGGGGGTCAAAAGGGATCGCTCCGTGTTTGCAAGCGATTGACCGTGATCAGCAGATCACTCGTCCAGCGCTTCGGGTTCGTCTTCGGGGGGCTCGGCGGGGGCTTGTGCCTTGGCGGGTGCACCGTCTTTCGGGTGCGTCCAGTCCCACAGCAGTTGGGCCACATCGTCCACGCCCTGTTTTTTCAGGGCCGAAAAGAGTTTGACCTCACCACCGCCGGCTTGCAGTCGCGCGATCGACAGGGCCTTGGCCTGCTCGGCGCGGGTGAGCTTGTCGGCCTTGGTCAGGATGATCAGGAACTTCAGACCTTGCTCCACCCGTGGGCGGATGACTTCCAGCAGGATGTCGTCCAGCTCGGTCAGGCCATGGCGGGGGTCGCACATCATGACGATGCCCATCAGGTTTTCGCGGCTGACCAGGTAATTGGCCATGACCTGTTGCCAGCGCAGCTTGTCCATCTTGGCCACAGCGGCGTAGCCGTAGCCGGGCAAGTCCGCCAGCACGGCATCGGTGATGCCCTGTTTGCCCAGGGCAAACAGGTTGATGTGCTGGGTGCGGCCGGGCTTTTTGGAGGCAAAAGCCAGCTGTTTTTGCTGCGTCAGGGTGTTGATGCAGGTGGATTTGCCGGCGTTGGAACGGCCCACAAAGGCGATTTCCGGGGTGTCCAGCGCGGGCAAGTGGTGCAGTTGCGCGGCGGTGGTCAGGAAGCGGGCGGTGTGCATCCAGCCCATGGGCGTCACAGCGTTCGGTGTGGCTGGCGCGGCTTGGGGCTTGGGGTTGGAAACGCGGGGGCTGGAGCTCATAAATGGGGAAACCTTGGGTCGTCAGGAAACTGACGCAGACCTCATTGTAGAATCCTTGGGTTTTGCGCCTATTCTTCCAACCCTTTGGACGACGCCCCATGAAGTCAATTGTCTCTTTCTTGATGTCTGCCACCGTGTCTGCTTTGGTGGCAGGTTCTGCTTTGGCCAATCCCGCCGCTGCGCCTGCAGCCGCCAAGCCCGATCTGGCCAAAGGCGAAGCCGCGTTTGCGATGTGCGCCGCTTGCCATGCCGCTGACGGCAACTCGACCACCCCGGTCAACCCCAAACTGTCGCAGCAACACCCCGAATACCTGATCAAGCAATTGAGCGAATTCAAATCGGGCAAGCGTGCCAACGCCGTGATGAGCGGCATGGTTGCCGCTTTGAGCGACGACGACATGCGCAACATCGCTTACTGGCTCGCTTCCAAGCCAGCCAAGCCTGGCTTTGCCAAAGACAAGGACACCGTGGCTTTGGGCGAGCGCATCTACCGCGGCGGCATTGCCGACCGTCAGATCGCTGCGTGCGCCAGCTGCCACTCGCCCAACGGCGCAGGCATGCCTGCTCAGTACCCCCGCGTGTCGGGTCAGCATGCCGACTACACCACCGCCCAGTTGGTCGCTTTCCGTGACGGCGTTCGCAAGAACAGTGTCCAGATGACCCAAGTGGCCGCCAAGATGAACGACCGCGAAATCAAGGCCGTGTCCGACTACATGGCGGGTCTGCGCTGATCGCTGGGGCCTCGGGGCTTGTCCCCGGAGGTGATGGGGCCTTCGGCTCCCACACCTGAGGCTCGGTCACAATCGGACACCCGGCTGTGAACTTGAACTGACAAGGCCGGTTTTCCGGCCTTTGTCGTTTCTGGCCCTTTTCTTTTTTCTGTGGCGTTTGCGGACGCCACCCAGGTTTCTGCACCATGACCATCGATTCTTCCAGCACCGAATCCGAACGCGGCTCCCCTCGTTGGCAAGCCGTGATGGAGTTGCTGTCGTCGATGCGTTTTGCAATTTCGCTGTTGACCATCATTTGCATCGCCTCGGTCATCGGCACGGTGCTCAAGCAAAACGAGCCAGCAGCCAACTACGTCAACCAGTTTGGCCCTTTCTGGGCCGATGTGTTTGCAGCACTCAAGTTGCATGCGGTGTACAGCGCTTGGTGGTTCTTGCTGATCCTGGCTTTTCTGGTCACCAGCACCAGTTTGTGCATTGCCCGCAACACGCCCAAGATCCTGGCGGACCTGAAGTCCTACAAGGAAAACATCCGCGAGCAGAGCCTCAAGGCCTTCCATCACAAAGCCGAGGGCGTTTTGGATGAAACCCCAGAAGCAGCGGCCCATCGTCTGAGTCAGTTGCTGGCCACCGGCGGCTGGAAGGTGAAATTGCAATCGCGTGACACAGTCCAGGGTCAAGGCTGGATGATCGCGGCCAAGACCGGCGCGGCCAACAAGCTGGGTTACATCGCGGCGCACTCGGCCATCGTGTTGGTGTGCGTGGGGGGCCTGCTCGATGGCGATCTGATGGTGCGCGCCCAGATGTGGTTCGGTGGCAAGGCGGTGTACAACGGCGGCGGTCTGATTGTCGATGTGCCTGCGCAGCACCGCTTGTCAGAACGCAACCCGGCCTTCCGCGGCAACTTGATGGTGGCCGAGAACACCGCATCGAGCACCGCCATCCTGAGCCAGTCCGATGGCATCTTGTTGCAGGAGTTGCCGTTCTCGGTGGAGCTGAAAAAGTTCATCGTCGAGTACTACTCCACCGGCATGCCCAAGCTGTTCGCCAGCGACATCGTGATCCACGACAAGGCCACGGGTGCCAAGCAAGATGCCCGCGTCGAGGTGAACCACCCGGCCAACTACAAAGGCATCGAGATTTACCAGTCCAGCTTTGACGATGGCGGCTCCACCGTCAAGCTCCAGGCGGTGCCCATGTCGGCCGCCACCGTGCCTTTCGAGGTGGAAGGCGTCATCGGCAGCAGCAGTGAGCTGAGCAAGGGCAAAGAAAAAATGCGCCTGGAGTTCACGGGGCTGCGCGTGATCAACGTCGAGAACATGTCTGGCAGCGCGGCGCAAGGCGTGGATGTGCGCAAGGTGGATTTGCGCAGTGCCATCGACCAGCGCATGGGCGCTGGCCACAAAACGAGCGAAACCAAAGAGTTGCGCAATGTGGGCCCGAGCGTGAGCTACAAGCTGCGCGATGCGGCGGGCCAGGCGCGTGAATACAACAACTACATGGTGCCCGTGGATACAGGCGATGGTGTGCCGGTGTTCTTGTTGGGCATGCGCGAGAACCCGGGTGAGCCTTACCGCTACCTGCGCCCACCGGCTGACGAGAATGGCGAGCTGGCGGGCTTCATCCGTCTGCGTGCGGCTTTGGCCGATGCCGTCTTGCGCGAGCGTGCGGTGCAACGCTACGCCCTGAAGGTGGTCGATCCCAAAAGGCCGGACCTGACCCGCCAGTTGGCCGATTCGGCGGCACGCGCATTGGGTTTGTTTGCTGGGCTAGAAAAGATCAAAGGCCAACAGGTTGCGGGCTTGCAGGCGCTGTCGGACTTTTTGGAAACCAACGTGCCCGAGGCCGAGCGTGCTCGCGCGGGCGAGATGTTTGTGCGCATCTTGAACGGTGCATTGCTCGAACTCGACAGGGTGGCGCGTGAACAGGCCAAGGCCAAGCCCCTGCCAGCTGACAAGATCCAGGGCTTCATGGCACAGTCGGTGCTGGCGCTCAGCGATGCACCGTTTTATCCTGCCCCCATGACCTTCATGCTCAAGGACTTCAAACAAGTTCAGGCCAGCGTGTTCCAGGTGGCCAGAGCCCCCGGTAAAAACGTGGTTTATCTGGGGTGTTTTTTCCTGATCCTGGGCGTTTTTGCGATGCTCTACGTGCGTGAGCGTCGCCTGTGGGTCTGGCTGTCTGCGCACGGCGATGGGGCGCAGGCCAGTTTGGCCTTGTCGTCCAACCGCCAGACCATGGACCTTGACCGCGAATTTGACCAATTGGCAGCCCGATTGCTGGGCCGTCCCGAGAGTACCCAATGACTTCCAGTGTGACTTTGAATCCGGGCTATTTTTCCCGCCGCAGCCTGGCCGATTGGGGCTTTGCCCTCTTGGCCGTGTTGGGCATGGCATGGGCTTTCTCGCGCTACAGCCAGGCGATGGACGTGTACGAGCAAGGCATCCTCGTGGCCAGCGTGCCAGCGGCCGTGGCGCTGGCCTGGTTCTGGCGATCGACCCGCACGCTGATGCTGGTGGTGGCCGCCTTGTCCTTGCTGGCCATTTATTCCTACCAAGGTGATCTGGCCCGTGCCGAGCAGGTTTTCTGGCTCAAGTATTTCCTGTCCAGCCAGTCCGCCATCCTGTGGATGAGCATGGTGTTTTTCATCAGCACCGTCTTTTACTGGGCGGGCATGTTCATCCAAGGTCAAGGGCAGGCCCTGGAAACCTTGGGCTCGCGCATGGCCTGGGTGGGCGTGGCGCTGGCGCTGATCGGTACCATGGTGCGCTGGTATGAAAGTTATTTGCTGGGCCCGGACATCGGCCACATCCCGGTGAGCAATCTGTACGAAGTCTTCGTCATGTTTTGCTGGATGACCACAGGTTTTTACCTGTACTACGAAGACCATTACAAAACCCGTGCTTTGGGCGCGTTTGTGATGCTGGTGGTCAGCGCGGCCGTGGGCTTTTTGCTGTGGTACACGCTGGTGCGTGAGGCGCATGCCATCCAGCCACTGGTGCCCGCCCTCAAGAGCTGGTGGATGAAGTTGCATGTGCCAGCCAACTTCATCGGTTACGGCACCTTCGCATTGGCCGCGATGGTGGCTTTTGCGTACCTGATCAAGCAGCAGGCGACTGAGACGCGCTGGCACAAGCTGACGCCCATTTGGTTGCTCGGCGTGGCGCTGTGCTTTGTACCGATCGCCTTCCGTGTGCGTGTGGTGGCCGAGGCGGGGGGCAGCTACTGGCTGGGCTATGCCGCTGTGTCGGTCTTGATCACTGCGGGTATCTTGCTGGGCCGTCGCCGCATTGCCCAGCGCCTGCCTGCGCTCGAAGTGCTCGACGATGTGATGTACAAGGCCATCGCGGTCGGTTTTGCCTTCTTCACGATTGCCACCGTGCTGGGCGCCTTGTGGGCGGCTGAAGCTTGGGGTGGTTACTGGAGCTGGGATCCCAAGGAAACCTGGGCCCTGATCGTCTGGCTGAACTATGCCGCCTGGCTGCACATGCGCCTCATGAAGGGCCTGCGTGGCACGGTGGCCGCTTGGTGGGCTTTGGCTGGCCTGGCGGTCACCACCTTTGCCTTCTTGGGGGTGAACATGTTCTTGAGCGGTTTGCACAGCTACGGCACGCTGTGAAGCTGCAGTTGCCCCATGAGAAAAGGCCCTTGAAGGGCCTTTTCTCATGGGGGCAATCGGCATTAAGTTGTCGAAACCAGTTGCTGTTGGGCTTTTTCGATCGCTTGGAGCAGTTGTTGTGTGTTGAACGGTTTCCATAAAAAAGCCACCGGCTCAGAGGCTTGCACCGCAGTGGTTTCGTGAGGTTGACACTCACCGCTCATGAAAATGACAGGGTATTTCTGACCTTGCGCCAGCAAGCGGCTGTGCAGCTCCAGACCGTTCATGCCGGGCATGCGGACATCGAGGATCAAGATGCGTGCTTGCGCACTGAGGTCGGAGGTCAAGAAAGCTTCGGCGCTTTCGTGGGTGCATACATTGAACCCATGGGTTTGGAGAACCAAACCCAACATGCGGCGGATGTCCGGGTTGTCGTCGATCACGTCAATTGCTGCGAATGTGTGCACGGCTCAAAATGATAAATACGGCATATTCAAATTTTAAAATGAATTCGCGGTGGCTGCCGAGCGCAGCCAAATCTGAATCAAACCGCCAGTGCTTTGCTTGTCTGTTCGGTTGCCAATGCTTGTATGGCCACCCCACATGCGCACCATGCTTTGCGTGAGCAGCAAGCCCAATCCCATGCCGTTAGGCTTGCTGGTCTGGATCGGGTGCTTGAGCTGGGACAGGGTCTCGTCTTCAAAGCCGGGGCCATTGTCCTCAATGCTCAAAGTCAGTCCGCTGCCTTGTTCGTGGCGTTCAGGGGACAGCTGAATCTGAATGGATTTTGTCGCAACTGAATGGTGTTGCAGGGCATCGAATGCGTTGCCCACGGTGTTGAGCACAATCCGTTGCAGCATCACTGCATTGGCCATCACCAAGGGAGATTCGGGCATCTGGGCCTGGTAAGTCAGTTGGATGCCCCGCTGCCGTGCTTCGCCCTGCAGTATGGGCAAGATCGCTTGCAATGCTTCGTCGGGGTTGATCGGGTTGATGTGGTCCTGACCCCGGCCCATGAGTTGGCGCAGATGGCTGACCATTTCCCCGGCTTTGGCCAAGAGGTTGTGCAGCTCCGCAATGCTGCGCTGCAGTTGGTCAGCACTGGAGCCTCCAGTCACTTGGGTTTTCAAATCGTAAAGGCCAAACTCCAAAGCTTGCAAGGGTTGGCTGATGTCGTGCACCAGCATGGCTGAAAAAGAAGACAGGCTGCTGATGGCCGAAACCCGCGCGTTGACCATCATCAATTGGTCGCGCTCTTTGATCAATGCTTGCGATTCATGCACCAGCATTTCAGCTGCCAGTTGCTTGGCTTGCACGTCGAGGGTTCTGAGGCGCATCTTTTCGAGCACATAACCCCAATAGCCAAATGACATCAGGATCATGGCCACGACGGTGCTGAGCACCAGGTAATTGCTGTTCCAGGTGAAGGCGGCGACTTGAAACGTTTCGGGCGGGGCGCCGCCGACCATCATGCTTGCCCGCAGCAAGTGGCCCGACATCAGCAGCACCAAGGCCGCGATGATCAAATACAGACTGCGGGTGCGGTGGTGTTGAATCAAGCGGTATGACAGGAAAGTGGCTGCACAGCCAAACAGCAAGAACATGCAAGACAGGCTGATCAACCCCCATGTGGCGTACAAGCCTTCAAGGGTTGTGATGCTGAAATAAGCCGCCCCGAGGACCAGGCTGATCACCAGAACCCATGGAGAGCGGCGCGAGGAAGAGAGGTCACGTGCCAAGGCTTCCAGCATCAACAAAACAGATGCCAGATAAAAAATGGAAAGCAAGATGACATTCGCATCGCTGTAGGCCAGGGTATTGCGCGCAGTCAGTGAAAAGCCCACGCTGTAGCAAGCCACGCCAGCCAACCAGATGCGGGCATGGCGGTCACGGTATCCCGACAGCATGACCCAGATGCCCAGAGGCATCACCGCGTGCAGGGCAATCACCAACAGGGCCAGCAATTCGTGAGCAGGGTGTATGGGCATGAGGTGCTTTCTGGGCTTGTCGGCACAGGACGACGTAAATCGGCACAATGCAAAAGTCTTGAATTGTTCAAGGAAGGTTCACATGATCATCCGTTCCAACCACGATGGATTTGTCCATGCCGTTGCCAGTGAAATCACCCCGCAGGGTGCCTACCTTTCTCGCAGAAGCATCATACGCGGCATGGCGGTCGGTGCGGCAGGCTTGGGGCTGTCGGACTGGGTGGGCAGACAGGCCTTCGCACAAACGGCTCGCCCCGGGGCATTGCCCGCCATGAACTTTGTGCCCTCGACGGCAGCCGGTGCTGTGGTGATGGACAAACCCACGGCCTACAAGGACGCCACGGGCTACAACAACTTTTATGAATTTGGCACCGACAAGGCCGACCCGGCGCGTCGGGCGCACACCCTGAAAACCGATCCTTGGAGTGTCGAGATCGAAGGCTTGGTCAAAAAGCCGGGCCGTTACCACCTGGAAGACCTGCTGAAGTGGAGTGCGATGGAAGAGCGCATCTACCGCCTGCGCTGCGTGGAAGGCTGGTCCATGGTCATTCCGTGGGTGGGCTATTCGCTGGCCGATTTGATCCGCCGGGTGGAGCCCCAAGCTGGCGCCAAGTTTGTCGAGTTCATCACGCAGGCCGATGAGAAAACCATGCCGGGTGTGCGTTCGGGTTCGCTCGAATGGCCTTATGTGGAAGGCCTGCGCATGGACGAAGCCATGCATCCCTTGAGCTTGCTGGCTTTTGGCATGTATGGCGAAGTGATGCCCAAGCAAAACGGTGCACCTGTGCGTCTGGTGGTGCCCTGGAAATACGGCTTCAAAAGCGCCAAGAGCCTGGTCAAGATCCGCTTCGTGGACAAACAACCCGTCTCTTCCTGGACCCGTGCGGCCCAGCAGGAATACGGTTTTTATTCCAACGTCAATCCCGCGGTGGACCACCCGCGCTGGAGCCAAGCCACCGAGCGTCGCATTGGCGAAGACGGTCTGCTGGCCAAAAAGCGCAAAACGCTGATGTTCAACGGCTATGAAGCGCAGGTGGGGCAGTTGTACGCGGGCATGGATTTGAAGAAATTCTTTTGATGCGGGGGATGGGGCGCAAATTCCTACTCACGCGCGCTGCGTGGTGGTGGGTGTTGTGTGTGGGTTTGTGGCCTCTGCTGTGGCTCATCGTGCTGACGGTGCAGGACGGCCTGGGCGCCAATCCTGCCGAATACCTGATCCGAGCCACGGGCGACTGGACTTTGCGTGGCCTGTGCCTGGGCTTGGCCATCACCCCGCTGCGGGTTCAGCTGGGCTGGCCCGAACTGGCCCGTTACCGGCGCATGCTGGGGCTGTTGACTTACCTGTACGCCTGCTTGCACTTGGCCTGCTATGTCCTGTTTGACATGGGGCTGGATCTGCAGGAGATCGTGCAGGATGTGCTCAAACGGCCATTCATCTGGCTGGGGATGAGCGCCTGGCTGCTGCTGAGCGTGATGGCCGCCACGTCGTTCAATCGGGCGGTGCGCTGGCTCGGGGGCGCCCGTTGGCAAGCCTTGCACCGTGTGGTCTACGCCGTGGCCGTTCTGGCCGTGTTGCATTTCTGGTGGATGCGGGCCGCCAAAAGCAATTTCAACGAGGTGCTGGTGTACGCGGGGATTCTGGGCGCACTGCTGGCCTGGCGGCTTCAGCGTGCCTGGCAAAAAAAGCGCCAGCGCACGGCCAAGCCCAGCTCAGCGGCTTAAGCCGTTTTAGCGGCCTGAGCGGGCACGCCAGGCGTTGAGCCTGGAGCGTGGCCCACGGTGGCCCAAATAGCCCGGCGCCACACCGGTGGCACTGCTGGCCTGGATGCCCAGGTCTTTCAAGCCGGGCCACTGTCCCGAGGCGATGTTGTCAACTTTCATGGAGGCCAGATTGTCCCGGCTCATCAGGGGCTCGCCCGGGGCCAGTTCCATGCACGCCGCCTGCAGCCAGCCGATCCAGTGGGGCAGAGGCAACACGGGCCGCCCTTGACCACTCCGAACGCCTGCCCATTGCCCTGACTTCTGGACCAGCTCGCCCAGGCTCATCACCTCGGGTCCTGCCAGTTCGTAGGTTTGACCGATGGTGCGTTGCTCTTGCAGGCAAGTCACCACTGCCCGGGCCACATCGCCCACCCAGACGGGTTGAAAGCGGGTGGCCGACCCCGCCAAAGGCATCAAGGGCAAGTGCATTTGCAGGTCGGCAAACAGGTTCAAGAACTTGTCGTCCGCACCGAATATCACGCTGGGGCACAGCACCGTCAGGTCCAAGCCTGCGCTCTGCAGGGCGGTCTCGCCGCGAGCCTTGCTGCGCTGGTACATCGACGGCCCTTGTGCATCGGCACCCAAGGCACTGATGTGCACCAGACGGTTCACGCCTGCATGCTTCATGGCCTGGGCAATGAGGGTCGGCAGCTGCACATGCACTTGTTCAAAGCGTTGTTCATCGCCGTGCAGCACGGCCACCAGATTGACCACCGCATCGTGACCCGGCATCAGTCGAGCCAGATCGCTGGCGCTGTGCACCGAGGCCTCGACCACGGTCAGGCCCGGTAAGTTCTGGATGGCGGCGGCATTCACTGCCCGGCGTGTTGGCACGGTGACTTGCCAGCCCAGCCGTGCCAGCTGTTCGCACACTTGGCGGCCGACAAAGCCTGTGCCGCCCAACACCAGAATGCGGCGCGTGCTCATGGCTTGCCGGGGACCGCTTGGGCCAGCCACTGCGTGGCCAGCTCTACCCAATAGGTGCCGCCCAATGGGATCAGGTCGTCGTTGAAGTCGTAACTGGGGTTGTGCAGGGTGCAGGGGCCACCGCCATGCCCCATCTCGCGGTGCGCGCCGTCGCCGTTGCTGATGAACACATAAGCGCCGGGCTTGGCCTGCAGCATGTACGAGAAGTCTTCTGCGCCCATGGTGGGCTCTTGCGCCAGCACATTCGCTTCACCCACGATGCCGGTCATCACTTGGCGGGCAAAGTTGGCCTCGGCTTCGCTGTTGATGGTGGGGGGGTAGTTGCGATCGAATTCGAATTCACTGGTCGCTTCAAAAGCCGCGCAAATCGACTCGGCCACTTGCCGCATGCGCGATTCGATCAGGTCCAGCACCTCGATGCTGAAGGTGCGCACCGTGCCCTGCAGTTCACAAGAATCGGGCACCACATTGGTCGCTTCGCCCGCATGGATCATGGTGACCGAGATCACACCGGCGTCGACAGGCTTTTTGTTGCGGGTGATGATGGTCTGGAAACCCTGGACCATCTGGCAGGCAATCGGCACCGGGTCGATGCCGTTGTGTGGCAACGCGGCGTGGCTGCCCTTGCCGCGGATGGTGATCTTGAACTCGTTGCTCGAGGCCATCACCGGGCCGGGGCTGACTGCAAAAGTGCCGACGGCGCCGCCCGGCCAGTTGTGCATGCCAAAGACGGCTTGCATGGGGAATTGGTCAAAGAGACCGTCTTGGATCATCTCGCGCGCGCCACCGCCGCCTTCTTCGGCGGGTTGGAAGATCAGGTACACGGTGCCATCAAAGTCGCGGTGCTTGGCAAAATGCTTGGCCGCCGCCAGCAGCATGGCGGTGTGGCCATCGTGGCCGCAAGAGTGCATCTTGCCTTGGTGACGGCTGGCGTGCGCAAAGGTGTTGAACTCCTGCATGGGCAGTGCGTCCATGTCGGCACGCAGGCCAATGCCGCGCCCGCAAGCGCCACCGTCACGGCCATGCACGATGCCCACAACCCCGGTGGTGCCCATGCCACGGTGAACGGGAATGCCCCAGTCGATCAGCTGCTTGGCGACCACATCGGCGGTGCGCACTTCTTCAAAAGACAGCTCGGGGTGGGCGTGGATGTCTTTGCGGATGGCCGAGATGCTGGCCGCGTCGTGGAGGATGGCGTCGATGAGCTTCATGGCCACAGTCTAGCGAGACTTGTTGGCACTTGCCATCACCCCTGTGTCTTTGGGGGGCTTGGTGTGCGGCGGTTGGGTGCTTTGGATGACAATCCGGTGTCAGAGATTTTTCACATTGCCGCCGGACACCATGACCGATTCATTTGCCGATGCCAACCAGACCGTGGTGCGTGGCGCTTGCCCGCACGATTGCCCGGACACCTGTGCCTTGCTGACCACGGTGCAAAACGGCCGGGCGGTGCGTGTGCAAGGTAATCCTGCACATGCCCCCACCGACGGTGTTTTGTGCACCAAGGTCTCGCGCTATGCCGAGCGCAGCTACCACCCCGAGCGCTTGCTGCAGCCCCTAAGGCGTGTGGGCCCCAAGGGCGCAGGTCAGTTTGTGCCCGTCAGTTGGGACGAGGCGCTGGACGAGATCGCGACGCGCCTGAAAACCATCGCAGCGCGCGACCCGCAGGCCATCTTGCCCTACAGCTATGCGGGCACCATGGGCCTGGTGCAAAGCGAATCGATCGCGGCGCGGTTTTTCCACCAGCTGGGTGCGTCGTTGCTGGACCGCACGATTTGTGCATCGGCGGGGGCCGAGGCGCTCACGCAGACGCTGGGCAACAAGGTGGGCATGCCGGTGCGCATGTTTGCCCAATCCAAACTGATTGTGATTTGGGGCAGCAATTCGATCGGTAGCAACCTGCATTTCTGGCGCATTGCGCAAGAAGCCAAACGCCAAGGTGCCAAGCTGGTGTGCATCGATCCGCGCAAGAGCGAGACCGCCGACAAGTGCCACGAGCACATCGCCATTCGGCCCGGCACCGACGCGGTGCTGGCGCTGGCTTTGATGCACGAGTTGGTTGTCAACGGCTGGCTCGACCAGGATTACATCGACCGCTACACCCTGGGCTGGGACGGTCTGCGCGCACGCGCCTTGCAATGGCCACCCGAGCGTGCGGCCGAGGTGTGTGGCGTGCCCGTCGCGCAAATCCGCCAGCTTGCGCGGGACTGGGGCACGACCCCCGCCGCAGCGATCCGTTTGAACTACGGCATGCAACGTGTGCGCGGTGGCGGCAATGCCGTGCGCGCGGTGGCTTGCCTGCCCGCGCTGACGGGTGCATGGCGGCACCCGGGCGGCGGCTTGCTCATGAGCAGCTCGGGCCATTTCCCGGTGCGGCGTGCCGCCTTGCAGCGGCCTGATCTGCTGGGTCAGCGGCGTCCGCGCACGATCAACATGGTCACCATTGGGGACGATTTGCTGCGTCCCGCTTCCTCTGAATTCGGCCCTCAGATCGAGGCCCTGATCGTTTACAACAGCAACCCGGTGGCCGTCGCTCCCGAGTCGGGCAAGGTGGTGCAGGGTTTTGGCCGCCAAGACCTGTTCACCGTGGTGCTGGAGCATTTTCAGACCGACACGGCGGATTACGCCGACTTCATCTTGCCTGCCACCACGCAGCTGGAGCACTGGGACATCCACACCAGCTATGGCCACACCGATGTCTTGCTCAACCGCCCGGCCATTGCGCCGGTGGGGCAGGCGCGCACCAACACCGATATCTTCCGGGCTTTGGCCCAGCGCATGGGTTTTGACGATCCGTGCTTTGCCGAGGACGATGAAAGCCTGTGCCGCAGCGCGATCGGCGATGCGGATGACTTTGAGCAGTTGCTGACGCATGGCTTTGCCTCTTTGCCTGTGTCCGATGTGCCGTTTGCGCAAGGCGGCTTCCCAACGCCTTCGGGGCGTTGTGAATTCTTCAGCCAGCGCTTGGTGGACCAAGGCCTGGACGGCTGGCCTGACCATGTGCCCAACTACGAAGTGCCGCAAGCCGGTGGTCGCTATCCGCTGGCGATGATTTCGCCACCGGCGCGGAACTTTTTGAATTCCACTTTTGTGAACGTGCAAAGTCTGCGCGATATCGAAGCCGAACCGGTGCTGGAGATACACCCGCAAGACGCGGCCGAGCGCGGCATTGCCGACGGCGCGGTGGTGCGGGTGTTCAACGACCGGGGGCAATACCACTGCAAGGCACGCATCAACCAGCGGGCGCGTTCGGGCGTGGTCAACGGCTTGGGCATCTGGTGGCGCAAGCTGGGCCTGCATGGCACCAACGTCAACGAGCTGACCAGCCAGCACCTGACCGATCTGGGGCGGGCGCCCGTGTTTTACGACTGCCTGGTCCAGGTGACCCTTTTGGACACAGCGGTCACATCGGCATGAAAAAAGGGGCTGAAATTTCAGCCCCTTTGGCTTGCCGTGCAGGGCCGATCAGTCGACCAGCTGCTCCAGCGCGAAGGTGTCGAAGGCCGATTCGCGTTGGCGGATCAAGTGGGTTTTTGTGCCGTCCACCAACACTTCGGCCGCGCGGCCTCGGGTGTTGTAGTTGCTGGCCATGCTCATGCAGTAAGCGCCCGCCGACAGCACGGCCAGCGTGTCGCCGGCTGTGACCAGCAATTGGCGGTCACGGCCAATCCAGTCGCCGCTTTCGCACACGGGGCCAACCACGTCGTACACCGTGCCTTCGCCGGCTTGCGCTGTGACGGGCACGATTTGGTGGAAGGCCTGGTACATGGCCGGGCGAGGCAGGTCGTTCATGGCGGCATCGACGATGCAGAAGTTCTTTTGCTCGCCGGGCTTGAGGTACAGAACCTCGGTCAGGCACACGCCGGCGTTGCCCACCAGTGAGCGACCGGGCTCGATCATCAGCTGGCGCTGGCCGTAGCCGCGTGCGTCCAGCTTGGCCAGCAACTGCGCCCACAGCGCATCGGCCTCGGGTGGGGTGTCGCCGTTGTAGTTGATGCCCAGACCACCGCCAAAGTCGATGTGGTGGATGGCGATGCCCGCTGCCTCAATGTCGGCCACCAAATCCAGCACGCGGTCCATCGCGTCCAGGTAAGGCGTCATCTCGGTGATCTGCGAGCCGATGTGGCAATCGATGCCGACCACCTTCAGGCCCGGCAGACTGGCCGCGTGGCGGTAGGCGCGCAAGGCGTCTTCGTGGGCAATGCCGAATTTGTTGCCTTTCAGACCGGTCGAAATGTAGGGATGGGTCTTGGGGTCCACATTGGGGTTCACGCGCAGGCTCACGGGCGCTTTCAGGCCCATGGACGCGGCCACGTCGCTCAGCACATCGAGTTCGGCTTCGCTTTCCACGTTGAAGCAGCCAATGCCCACTTTCAGGGCCTGCTTCATCTCGGCGCGGGTTTTGCCCACGCCCGAGAAAATCACTTTGGCCGGGTCACCACCGGCCGCCAGCACACGGGCCAGCTCACCGGCAGAGACGATGTCAAAGCCGCAACCGGCGTTGGCAAACACCTGCAGCACGGCCAGGCTGGAGTTGGCCTTCATGGCGTAGCAAATTTGCGCCTGGCGTCCGGCAAAGCCGCGCTGGTAGGCCGCCAGGGCCGACAGCATGGCCGCTTTGGAATACACGAACAGGGGCGTGCCATGTGTGCGTGCCAAGTCGGACAGGCGCACGCCTTCGACCATGAGCTCGCTGCCCTGGTAGGCGATGTGAGGTTGTCCGGGCAAGGCAAGGGCGGTGGAGGATGCGGTCATGGCTTCAGATAAGAGGATGAGGGGGTCGTGTCATTGCCCTGTTCGGGCTCGGCTGTAGTGGCTGCCGGGCGTGTTTCTTGGGGCTGGGGTTCGGGGCGTGGCGCACGTGGGGGGGCAAGGTGCCAAGGGTTCAGGCTTTGCGGCAAGGTGGCACGACCTTGTGACGCAGGCGAGTTGGGTAATTTCAGGGCGCCACTTTGCCCGCATGCGCTCAACGCGACCGCACAGCCCACAAGGGCAAGCGTCCTGACTAGAATCCAGAGTACTTTCAACATGCAGCGATTGTAATGACCGACCTTGAATTCATGGACCAAGCCGAGCGCCTGCTGGCAGGTGTAGAGACTTGCTGCGATCGCCTGAACGATGACACCGATGCCGACATCGACAACCAGCGTGTGGGTGGCATGGTCACTTTGACTTTTGCCAACCGCAGCCAGATCGTCATCAATTTGCAGAAACCCCTGCATGAAGTGTGGCTGGCGGCCCGTTGTGGTGGCTTTCATTACCGCTTTGATGGTCAGGCCTGGCAAGACACCAAGGGGCAAGGCGAGTTTTGGACCAGTCTGTCGCGTTATGCATCAGACCAGTCGGGCTTGGCGCTCGAGTTCAGCGCCTGAGGCCTCTGCACTCGGCACCGTCACAAGCCAATAACGGCCGAACTCAGTTGCGAAACAGATCGAGGATACGGTTTCTTTCTTCACCCGCGGGCAATGGGACAGGTTTGGCCGCCGAGCTTTCAGTGCCCACACCCAATGTGGTGATGCTGCCATTTCTGGACAGTTCTTCGAACAACCAGTCACCGCCCACATTCACCAAGCCTTCTGGAACAGCCGGTTGAGAGACTGGCATGGAACGCAGCGCGGTTTCCATGAAATTGATCCAGACGGGCAAGCTCAAGCCGCCACCGGTTTCGCGGTCGCCGAGTTTACGGGGGGTGTCATAACCGATCCAGACTACAGCGGCCAAATTGGGCTGGTAGCCTGCAAACCAAGCGTCCATCGAGTCATTGGTGGTGCCGGTTTTACCGTAAATGTCGGGACGCTTGAGAGTCGCTTGCGCACGCGCCGCTGTGCCCGAGCGGGTGACCTCTTGCAGCATGGTGCCCATGACAAAGGCGTTGCGGGCGGGGATGGCACGCTGCGCTTCATCGGGCTGTGCCGGTTCAGGGCTTTCCACCAAGGCCCGATTTTTGTAATCAGTGATACGGGTGATCAAGTGTGGCTGCACGCGGTACCCGCCGTTGGCAAAAACCGAGTAGCCGCTGACCAACTGCATAGGTGTCACAGACCCGGCACCCAAAGCCATGGTCAGGTAAGGCGGGTGTTTTTCTTCATCGAAGCCGAAGCGGCCAATCCAGTCCTGTGCATTGCGTGCGCCCACCGATTGCAGGATGCGGATCGAGATCATGTTCTTCGATTTGGCCAAGCCTTTGCGCATGGTCATGGGGCCATCGAAAGTGCCATCGTAGTTTTTGGGCTCCCAGGGTTGACCGCCTGTCACGCCCGCATCAAAGAACAAAGGTGCATCGTTGATCACGGTGGCGGGCGAGAAACCTTTTTCCAGCGCAGCGGAGTAGATGAACGGTTTGAAGCTTGAGCCAGGCTGGCGCCAAGCCTGGGTCACATGGTTGAATTTGTTCTTGGCAAAGTCAAAGCCCCCGACCAGTGCCCGAATGGCCCCGGATTGTGGTGTGACGGCCACAAAGGCACCTTCCACTTCGGGCAACTGGGTGATTTCCCAACCCACTTTGGGCACTTGTGAAATCCGGATGATGGCCCCCTTGCGCACTTGTTTGGCGGGCGGCGCTTTGTCTGACAAGCCCGATTGCGCGGGTTTGAGGCCTTCGCCAGTGATGGTGATTTGCTCGCCGTTTTGGCGCACCACGACCACTTTGCGCGGTGTGGCTTCGAGCACCACTGCCGACATGACATCGCCGTTGTCCGGGTGATCCTCCAGCGCATCGTCGATGGCGTCTTCCATCTTCTTGGGGTCGTCTGGCAGGTCAACAAACTTCTCCGGACCACGGTAGATCTGGCGTCGTTCGAAATCCATGATGCCTTGGCGCAGCGCTTTGTAGGCGGCCATTTGTTCGGAGGATTGGATGGTGGTGTAAACGTTCAGACCCCGCGTGTAGGTGTCCTGACCATATTGGGCAAAAACCATTTGTCGGACGGTTTCGGCCACATATTCGGCATGCAAGGTCCTCTTGTCCCCAGAGGTGCGCAACGCCAGCGGTTCGGCCTTGGCCGCCTTGGCTTGCTCGGCGGTGATGTAGCCGTTTTCTTCCATGCGCTCAATGATGTAGAGCTGACGCGAACGGGCGCGTTTGGGGTTGCTGATCGGGTTGTAGGCCGAAGGCGCTTTGGGCAAACCCGCCAGCATGGCGGCTTCCGCGATGGTGATCTCCTTGAGCGATTTGCCAAAGTAAGTTTCGGCGGCCGAGGCAAAACCGTAAGCGCGGTTGCCCAGGAAGATCTGGTTCATGTAGATCTCAAGGATTTGGTCCTTGGTCAGCATGTGTTCCAGTTTGTAGGTCAGCAAAATTTCATAAATCTTGCGGGTGTAAGTCTTCTCGGACGACAGGTACACATTGCGCGCCACCTGCATGGTGATGGTTGAGGCGCCCTGGCTTTTCACGCGCCCGATGTTGGCCACACCTGCTCGCAAAATGCCCAGGTAATCCACCCCGCCATGCTGGTAGAAGCGGCTGTCTTCAATCGACAGCACCGCATTCTTCATGACATCGGGGATGTCCTTGATGGGCGTGAGGTTGCGGCGCTCCTCGCCAAATTCGCCCATCAATTGATCATCTGCCGTGTAGATGCGCAAGGGCAGTTTGGGTTTGTAGTCGGCCAGGTCCGTGATGTCCGGCAAGTTGGGATAAGCCACAACCATGGCCACACCCACAACCAGCACGATGGCCAGCAAGCCCGCCACCATGATGCTGACACCCCAAAAAACAAGCTTGACCAGCCATGAAGGCACTGAGCGCGTGCTTGAGGTCTGACGGTCGCGTGGGGATGGGTGAGTGTTGTTGTCTTGAGATGGCATAGGGGGCATGTGCAGGGCAAGCCGGTTGGCCACCACAGCGCATTATAAAAATCTTGACCCGTTTGGGCAGTGTTGAATTCCATCAAAAGAGATCTTTGGAATTCATTTTTTGTTGTCCAAATGAAGTTTACATGCTACAAAAGGTATTCAGAGGGCCAGCAAGGCCCCGTCAGGGAGGCAAGCGATGCAAGCTTTGATGTGGCTTCGGCAAAGGATGGCCATCCGTCCGGTGCAACCCATTTGGGGCCTGGCTTCCGTTGGACCGGCTTGGGCTTTGGTCGGTCTGTCCCGTGTGGGTACAGATTTGGCGCGTGTGCACACTTCGGCCATTTTGCAAGCACCCACAGGTCCGGCCGTACCCGATGGGGCTTGGTTGAGTCAGGCTTTGGCGCAAGCAGGCCGTCCCCAACGCTCGCGCAAGCACAAGCTGGCCATGAGCGTGGATGTGCCCGACCTGGTAAGGGGCGAGCTGCCTTGCCCTGCAGACTTGCCCAAGGAAGCCTGGCCTGCCGAGATCCAGCTGGAGGTGGCGCAGGCCCTGGATTTACCGCCTTCAGAAGTCAGTTTTGATTTCCATGCTGAAACGGCGGGTGCCACAAGCGTGGTGCACTTGCGGTGGGCAGGTTGCGCCAAATCCAGGGTGTCCGAGTACCAAGGCTGGAGTGCTGGCGCAGGCTGGCAATTGGTGAGCGTGGAGCCTGCGATGGACGCCTCGCAGCGGGCAGCGCAGGCCCTGGTGGGCGGCTTGCCCAGTTTGCTCCAGCAAGCGCCGCAAGACTGGCAATTTCGCTTGAACCCGATGTGGGCGTCTGTTGCATCGGACGATGCCCCTCTGCATGAGGCCCGCGAATCCCTTTTGCTCCAAGATGCCTTGGCATCTCCCGTGGGCCCCCGTTTGGTGGCGGCGGGACTGGCTTTGAAAGCGTGGACCTGATGGCGCATTTCAATTTACTGCGTTTTCCGACGCTCGAGCGCCAGCAAAAATGGCGTCAGCAGTGGCAGACGGCAGGGCTGGGGGCTCTGCTTGGGGCCTTGTTGGCGGCAGGCGGCTTGGCGGTTCAGTCCTTTCAAATGGACCAGCTGGCGGCACAGACGCACGCGTTTCGAAGCCAGTTGGCTGAGCGCCAACGCTGGGCTCAGACGCGCCAACAGCAGCAGGCGCAAAACCAGTTGATCCGTCAGCAACTGACTCAGCTCGACCAGTTGCAATCGCAGCAACAAGCCTGGGTGTTGCTGCATGCTGGCTTGCAGGAAGTGCTCCCACATCACGGCATTCGTCTGCAGCGTTTGCAGGCGGAGGCCGGTCGGCTGGACCTGCAGGGGCAAGCGGCGAATGCGCAGGCCGTCAGCAGCGGCGCGCAAAAGCTCGCAGAGCGCTGGGGCATTCTCCTGAATTTGCAGAGTCTGGAGGCCGATGGCACGGAGCAGGGGTCTTCAACGTTGTCATTGGCCTGGCAGGCTCAATGGCCTGCTTTGCAGGATGGCATCGCTTCCGTCAAGGCCCGGCCATGAGTGCCATGCATTTGCCGATGATGCAAGGCTTTGGCGCGCTGGCTTGGCCTCAGGTTCGGGTTTGGTGCAAGCGTCAAATGCACCGCTGGGCCTTGGCCTTTGCGGGTGCTCTGCTGGGAGCCTCCGTGGTGCTGGGTTTGACCAGCGATGCCTGGCAAGCGCATGACCAGGTCCGGCAAGCCTTCGATGCTGCGCAGCTGGCCTTGCAATCTCAGCCGCAGCCCGTGCGCCAGGAGGAGGATGCGCAAGCTGCAGCGCATGCGGCCAAGGGGCTTTGGACACGTTTGCCCTACCGTTTGCCGCCAGACACCGCCACCGAATTGCAACAAGCCCTGCAAGCCCAGGGTTTGACGGTGGTTTCCTTGCGAGCCATGCCCGCTGTTCCAGGCGGTGTTTTGCAAAGTCAAAGTCTGGCCTTGCGTTTGCATGGCGACTTCGCCCAATGGGCCCGAACCTTTCAGGCATGGACCGTGTCCGGGCCGGTGGTGTCCATCGAGCGCCTGGCTGTGGTGCCTTTGCCCAAGGCCAAGGGGGTGCAACTGGACGTGGTTTTTCGCCTCTGGTTCAAAACCGGAACGGGTGGGCATGAGGCTTGGCCAGCTTGGCCCAGCGTGGCTGCAGCCCAATTTGCCGCAGAGTCGGGTGAGCAAGGCCATGGTGTGTTCGCGCTGGCAGCAGGCCCGGATTCGAAGGTGTCAGTGCCTCAGACAACCAGCCCCGATGCGCTCATGTGGACGGATGACCCCATGACCTGGCCCATGGAGCGCATCCGTTTGTTGGGCACCTGGCAGGAAGGCGAGCGTTGGCAAGCGGTGCTCAGTGCCGGCGGTGTGTGGGTGCCTGTGCGGGTGGGTCAGCGTGTCTCACGCCAAGCCCACAGGGTGCAATCGATTCGGCGGGATGCGGTGATTTTGCGTACACCGCAGGGGCAAAACATCGAACTCAATGTGGCGGGAGGTGCACGATGAAAACGGGACATGGGGCGTGGTTTGTGCGTGTGTTGGCGGCGGCCTGTGTGGCCACATCGGCCGGGGCTCAGGGCCCGTTTCCGCTCATCCATCTGGATGGAGCGAGCCCAGCCATGCGGTCGGCTGTGACGGCCGATGGTCAAACCATCAGCCTGAATTTTCAGAACATCGACATCCGCGCCTTGTTGCAGGTGTTTGCCGAATTCACAGGGCTGAACCTCGTGGTTTCTGACGCCGTGAGCGGCCAGGTGTCGGTCCGACTGCTGGATGTGCCTTGGGTGCAAGCCTTGGGGGTTGTTCTGGAGTCCAAAGGCCTGACCTCCAGGCGAGAGGGCAAAGTCATGTGGGTCGCTCCCAAAGACGAGTGGGCTTTGCGCGAGAAGAAGCACCTGGAGGCGCAGACGGCGCTCGAGTCGGTGAGTCCTTTGCAAATGCTGTCCTTGCGCTTGAAATATGCCCGTGCCACCGAAGTCGCGCAGCGTTTGTCGGGGGCAGCAGGCGCTGGTGCGCCAACTGCGCGCTGGCTCAGCGCTCGGGGCTCGGCATTGGCAGAGCCCCGCACTAACCAGCTTTTCATCCTGGATGTGCCGGGCCGATTGGCCGAAGTGGGGCAGATGATCGAGAAACTGGATGTGCCTGTGCGCCAGGTGCTGATCGAGGCACAAATTGTGGAGGCCGACGACCAGTTTGGCCAATCGCTGGGCGTGCGTTGGGGACTCGGCTCGGCGGGCCGCATGGGCGACAAGAGCCTGAACCTCGGCGCGACCAACGCCACCACCGGCGCAGGTGTGGTCACGGGCAACCAAGTGAATTTTCCGGCAGGCCAGGCGGGTCAGACCCTCAACGTGCCCTCCAGTCTGGCGGTCTCGCTGTTCAATGCGGCTGCGGACCGGTTCATCAATCTGGAAATCTCTGCACTGGAGGCCGATGGCCGTGGCAAGGTGGTGTCGCGGCCCCGGGTCATCACGGCAGATCAAACCAAAGCCCTGATCGAGCAAGGCACTGAACTGCCTTACCAAATGTCCTCCGGCATTGGCGTGACGGCCATCACTTTTCGCAAGGCCAACCTCAAGCTGGAAGTGACCCCGCAGATCACGCCCGAGGGCGCGGTGGTGCTCGATGTGGACGTCAACCGCGACAGCGTGGGCCAGCTCACGCCTACGGGCTACGCCATCAACACCAAGCACGTCAAAACCCAGGTGCAGGTGGACGATGGCGGCACCGTGGTGCTGGGCGGTATTTACGAAGATGCCGACCGCAACGACGAAGCCAAAGTGCCTGGTTTGGCTGATGTGCCAGGGCTGGGCTGGTTGTTCAAAAACCGCAACCAGACGCGGCGCAAATCGGAATTGCTGATTTTCCTGACGCCCCGGGTGGTGCTGGATGCGGGCAAGGTCTCAGCGCATTGAGGCCTTGGGTCGGCTCGGGTGGTCGGGTCGAATACACTTGGGGCCTCTGTTCAGGTCGCCCATTTGTCTCAGTGGCGGTCCGGATTTTTGTGTGAGATTTCCTCTTGAGCATCATCTTCGTGGGCCTTCCGGGCTCGGGCAAAACCACCATCGGCAGGCAATTGGCCCGCCGTTTGGGCCTGCCTTTTGTGGATTCCGACCATGTGATTGAAGACCGTCTGGGCTGTTCGATCAGGGAATTTTTCGCCCGCGAAGGGGAAGACAGCTTCCGCGATGTCGAGCAACAAGTGCTCGACGACCTGAGCCAGCACCACCAAGGCGTGCTGGCCACCGGCGGCGGCTCGGTCTTGCGTGAAATCAACCGCCGCCATCTGCACGAGCGTGGCCATGTGATTTACCTGCGCTCTGCGCCAGAAGACGTTTACCGCCGGGTGCGCCACGACACCGGTCGCCCCTTGCTGCAGGTGGACGATCCGATGGGCCGCCTGCGGGCCCTGTACGAAGCCCGCGATCCGCTGTACCGCGAAACCGCACACCACGTCATCGATACGGGCCGCCCCTCGGTGTCCACCCTGGTCAACATGATCATCATGCAGCTGGAGCTGTCGGGCCAATTGCCGGTGCGGCCAGCCGCCACCGCGCCCCCTGCGGCCAGCTGAGCGTCAGGCCAAAGCCCTACACTTGAGGGCTATGTCCGAGTCTTCTATTTCCTTTGAACAGGTCGCCATTTCGCTGGACGACCGCAGTTACGACATCCACATTGGCCAGGGCCTGCTGGGCCGCGCCGAGACCTGGGGCGGCTTGCCCAAGGCCCAGACGGCCATGATTGTGACCAATGAGACCATCGCACCGCTGTACGAAGCTGTTTTGCGCAGCGCGATCAGCCCGCTGTACAAGCAAGTCCACACCGTGGTGCTGCCCGACGGCGAGGCGCACAAGGACTGGCAGACCCTGAACCTGATTTTTGATGCGCTCTTGTCCAAAGGCTGTGACCGCAAGACCGTGCTGTTTGCGCTGGGCGGCGGGGTGATCGGCGACATGACCGGTTTTGCCGCTGCCAGCTACATGCGTGGCGTGCCCTTTGTGCAGGTGCCAACCACGCTGCTGTCGCAGGTCGACTCCTCGGTGGGCGGCAAAACAGCCATCAACCACCCGCTGGGCAAGAACATGATCGGCGCGTTCTACCAGCCGGTGCGCGTGATTTGTGACCTGAACACGCTGGGCACTTTGCCTCGCCGTGAGCTGAGCGCAGGCCTGGCCGAAGTCATCAAATACGGCCCGATCGCCGACATGGCTTTCCTGGACTGGATCGAGTCGAAGATTGACGCCTTGATGGCACAAGACCCGCAAGCGCTGGCCCATGCCGTCAAGCGCAGCTGCGAGATCAAGGCCTGGGTGGTGGGGCAAGACGAGCGCGAGGCTGGCCTGCGCGCCATCCTGAATTTTGGCCACACTTTTGGCCACGCCATCGAGGCGGGCTTGGGCTTTGGCGTGTGGCTGCACGGCGAGGCCGTGGGTTGCGGCATGGTCATGGCGGCCGAGCTGACGCAGCGCCTGGGCAAGGTCGATGCCGCTTTTGTGGCGCGACTCAAAGCCTTGATTGCGCGTGCGGGTTTGCCGGTGCGCGGGCCCATCATCGACGCTGGCGACAACGCCGAGCACTACATCGAGCACATGCGCCTGGACAAGAAGGCGGTGGGCGGCGACATCCAGTTTGTGGTGATCGATGGCCCCGGTCAGGCCGCTGTCTGTGGCGCACCCGACGACATGGTGCGTGACGTGATCAACAGCTGCTGCGCCTGAATCCATGGACATGCCCACGCTGCTGTCGCCAGACCTTGTCACCTCGCTGGGCCAGCTGTCGGCTTTGGCCAGCGACCCGGCACTCACCCGGGGGCGTCGCCATGCCGAGCCGCCTGCGCCCACGCGCAATGCTTACCAGCGCGACCGTGACCGCATCGTCCATTCCACCGCCTTCCGGCGCCTGGTCTACAAAACCCAGGTGTTTCTGAACCACGAAGGCGATCTGTTTCGCACGCGGCTGACGCATTCGCTGGAAGTCGCGCAGCTGGGCCGGTCCATCGCCAGGGCTTTGGGCCTGAACGAAGACCTGGTGGAGGCCGTGGCACTGGCACACGATTTGGGGCACACGCCCTTTGGCCACGCCGGGCAAGACGCCTTGAACGAATGCATGGCCGAGCACGGCGGTTTTGAGCACAACCTGCAAAGCCTGCGCGTGGTGGACCAGCTGGAAGAGCGCTACCCTGCGTTTGACGGGCTGAACCTGAGTTTTGAAACCCGCGAAGGCGTGCTCAAACACTGCTCGCGGACCAATGCCGAACATCTGGAGTTGAGCGAGCCCGGTGGTGTGGCGCGGCGTTTCATTGACCGCACCCAGCCCAGTCTGGAAGCGCAGCTGTGCAACCTGGCCGATGCCATCGCCTACAACGCGCACGACATCGACGACGGTGTGCGTTCCGGCTTGATCAGCACCGAACAATTGCGGGAGGTCGAGCTGTTTGCGCATTACCACCAGCAGGCCTTGGCCGAGCACCCCGGTTTGTCTGCCAAGCCCCGCCGCCTGCTGTACGAAACCATCCGGCGCATGCTGAGCGATCAGGTCTACGACGTGATTGACACCACGCGCCGCGCGGTGGCGCAAGCCGGTGTGCAGTCCGCTGCCCAGGCCCGTCTGGCCGGTCCGCTGGTCGGGTTCAGTGCCGACATGAAGGCCTGCACTGCGGAACTTAAAAAATTCCTGTTTGCCCGTTTGTACCGCCACCCGCAGGTGATGCAGACCACCGGACAAGCCCAGCAAGGCGTGCGCGAGCTGTTTGCCGCTTATGTGGACCGACCTGCCGAGATGCGCGAAGACTTCGCGGTGCGTGCGGACTTGCACCGCTCGGTGGCCGATTACATCGCGGGCATGACCGACCGCTTTGCCCTGCGTGAGCACGAGCGCCTGACCGGGCGCAAGCTGCTGTGAGCGTCGGCATGGCGCTTCCTCGCCCTGAACGCGCGGCCTGGCTGGTGGTTCTGGCCGGCGGTGTGGCGGCTTTGCAGGTGGGCAAGTTGCCACCGGCCTTGCCCGCGCTGCAGGCCGAGCTGGGCCTGACCTTGGTGCAATCGGGTTTTCTTTTGTCCATCGTGCAGCTGGCAGGCTTGAGTTTGGCGGTGCTCATGGGCTTGCTGGCCGACGGCATGGGTCTCAAGCGCAGCATGGTGCGTGGCCTGTGCCTGCTGGCGTTGGCCAGTGGCCTGGGCGGTTTTGCTACCTCGGTGACGGCCTTGCTGGTTTTGCGCGCCATCGAAGGGCTGGGTTTTTTGCTGGTGGCCTTGCCTGCGCCGGCCTTGATCCGCCGCCTGGTGCCACCTGCGCAACTGCCCGGCATGCTGGGCGTGTGGGGCGCTTACATGCCCACGGGCACGGCGCTGGCCTTGCTGCTGGGTCCGCTGTTCATCCCGGCCTGGGGCTGGGGGGCATGGTGGTGGCTGTTTGCGCTCGTGTCGCTGGCCATGGCCTTGTGGCTGCTGCGCGCTGTACCGGTCGATCCGCCCAGTGCTGTGGCCAGTGCAGGGCAGGGCGCCTGGAGCCGCTTGCGCCGCACCCTGAGCGCACAGGGCCCCTGGCTGGTGGCGCTGACCTTTGGCATGTATTCGGGCCAGTGGCTGGCGGTGGTGGGTTTTCTGCCCTCGATCTACGCCGCTGCGGGCGTGAGCGGTGCATTGCTGGGGGTCCTCACGGCCCTGGCTGCGGCGGTGAACATGGCGGGCAATATGGCCTCGGGCCGTCTGCTCCAAAGGGGCTGGGCGCCGCGCTCGACCTTGTGGCTGGGCTTTGGCGCGATGGCGCTGGGCAGCACGCTGGCTTTTGCGTCGTTCACCGACGGCGCACCCTGGCTGCGTTTTGCCGGGGTGCTGCTGTTTTCCGGCGTGGGGGGCTTGGTGCCAGGCACCCTGTTCAGCCTGGCGGTGCGGCTGGCACCGGGAGATCAGCAGGTGGCCACCACCGTGGGCTGGGTGCAGCAGATGTCGGCCTTGGGCCAGTTTGTGGGGCCGCCCGTGGTGGCTGCGGTGGCCGCGCGTGTGGGGGGCTGGCAGCTCACGCCGCTGGTCACGGTGGGTTGTTGTGTGGTGGGTGCCGCATTGGCCTGGGCCGCTGGCCGTCTCTTGGCGCGCCAAAGTGCCTGAAATGCGGCATGGCGCAGGCACAATCGACGGATGAACGAGATTTCCCCCCCACCACAGATCGAAATCGCCGACACCGTGCGCTGGCTGGAGCGCGCCGTGATCGGCCTGAACCTCTGCCCCTTTGCCAAAGCCCCGCATGTGAAGGGCCAGATCCATTACGCCGTCAGCGAAGCCAAGGGCCTTGAAGGCTTGCGCGATGAGCTGATCGAGCAGCTGCATGCCCTGGCCGCCATGCCTGCCGATGAGCGCGAGACCGTGCTGCTGATCGTGCCGCACATGCTGCGCGATTTTCTGGACTTCAACGACTTTCTGGACGAAGCCGATGGCGTGCTGCAGGAGCTGGATATGGAAGGCGAATTCCAGATCGCGAGCTTTCACCCGGACTTTCAGTTCGCGGACACCGAGCCCGACGACATCACCAACTTCACCAACCGCTCGCCTTACCCGACCCTGCACCTGATTCGCGAAGCCAGCATCGACCGGGCGGTGGAGGCTTTTCCTGAAGCCGAGATGATTTACGAGACCAATATGGCGACGATGGAAAAGCTCGGTCTGGACGGCTGGAAGGCGTTGAATGTCGAGCCGACCCCCTGAAGCTGTAGGAGCGACGCCCTCGTCGCGATGCATTCAATTTGATCGCCGCGAGGGCGCGGCTCCCACACTCCTAATCCATGAAGAAAAAAATAGCCACTGTTGACAGCCAAGCCCTGCCGCCCGAAGTGCGCTCTGGCCAGTCGGTTGAATTGCTCAAGCAACTGCACATCCTCACGCGCGAGGGCAAGCTGAATCAAGACTCGCGCCGCAAACTGAAACAGGTCTACCACCTGTTCCAGTTCATCGAAAAGCTGCTGTTGGAGCTGCCCGCCAGCGATAAAGGCCCGACACTGGCCGACCACGGTGCCGGCAAGTCCTATCTGGGCTTCATCATTTACGACCTGTTTTTCAAGGCGCTGGGCCAAGGCACGATCTACGGCATCGAGACCCGCAGCGAGCTGGTCGAGTCCTCTCGCCAATTGGCCGAGCGCCTGGGCTTTGAGCGCATGCGCTTTTTGAACGTGAGCGTGGCCGAGTCCACGCAGAGCGTCGAGCTGCCCGAACAGATCGACGTGGTCACCGCGCTGCACGCTTGTGACACCGCCACCGATGACGCCATCGCCTTTGGTCTCCAAAAGAAAGCCAAATACATGGTGCTGGTGCCTTGCTGCCAGGCCGAACTGGCCCGAGCGCTCAACCAGAACAAGGCCCTCAATTTGCAGCGCACGCCCCTGGCTGAGCTGTGGCGCCACCCCCTGCACACCCGCGAAGTGGGCAGCCAGCTGACCAACGTGCTGCGCTGTCTGTACCTGGAGTCACAAGGCTACCAAGTGACCGTGACCGAGCTGGTGGGTTGGGAGCATTCGATGAAGAATGAGCTGATCTTGGCCAAATACACCGGCCAGAAAAAGCGTTCAGCGGCTGAGCGCTTGCAGGCGCTACTCCAGGAATTTGGGCTGGAAACCATGCTGATGCACCGTTATCCAGCCCTGGATTTGTCGCCCGCTTAAAAAGCCATCACTCCGCTTCGATCTTCGCGTCGCGGATGGCCTTGGCCCATTTGACGGTTTCGGCCTTGTTGCGCTGGGCCAATGCCTCGGGTGTGCCCGGCGCGGTCTCGAAGCCGATGGCCGCGAACTTGTCTTGGATGTCTTTGTCGTTGGCTGCAGCGTTCAGGGCTTTGTTGAGCTTGGCGATCACGTCGGCTGGGGTGCCTGCCGGGGCGAACATCGCAAAGTAGGCGATCAGTTCGTAGTCTTTCAGGCCCAGGGCTTCGTTGACGGTGGGCAGCTCGGGGATGGCTTTGGAGCGTTGCATAGACGTGACCGCCAGGCCACGGATCTTGCCCGCCTTGACCTGGGGCAGCATCACGGCAAAGTCGGCCGTGAACAAATTCACCTGGCCGCCGATCAAGTCGGTCATGGCAGCGGGGCCGCTCTTGTAGGGCACGTGTGTCATTTGGATGCCAGACATGTTCATCAGCACCTCGGTGGAGACCCGTTGCGATGTGCTGGCGCTGGCAAATGTGAGCTGCGTGGGTTTGGCTTTGGCTGCAGCGACCAGTTCCTTGAGGTTTCTGACGGGCACGTCGTTGTTGACGGCGACGATCAGCGGCACCGAGCCCATGTAGCCGATGGGTGCAAAAGCGGTGTCCTGGTCGTAGGGGAGCTTTTTCATCAAGCTCTTGAGTGCGGCGTTGGTGCTGTTGGTGCCCACCATCAGGGTGTAGCCATCGGGGGCGGACTTGGCCACGGCGTCGGCGCCCAGCATGCCGTTCACGCCAGCTTTGTTTTCGATGACGATGGGCTGGCCCAGTTGTTCGGACATCTTTTGCACAAAGGCACGGCCGATCTGGTCTGTGGCGCTGCCTGCGGCAAAGGGCACGATGGCCTTGATGGGTTTGTTGGGGTAAGTCTGCGCATGCAGCGAAGTGGCGGTCAGGCCAAATGCCAGGGTCAGCAAGCCTGCGAGGCGGATGGTTTTCATGAGGATCTCCGAATTTTGAAGGTTTGTTTTATTCAATCACAAGACTCAGCAGCTTGGCACTCAGGCATTTCCCATGGGCGTCCAGGGCCAGGGAGCGGGTCACGCCGCCACCCAGTGCGTTGTGCATCACGAAGTTGAGCGCGCCCAACTGCGGCAGGCTGTAGCGTTCGACCGGGCCGTGCACGATGCCTGCATAGTGCTCTTTCACACGTTCGGGTGTGAGCTGCTTTTCCAGCAGGGCAAAGTCTTTTTTGTCGTAGGCAATCACCGACAAGGTCGAGCGGTTGCCTTTGTCTCCGGTGCGGGTGTGGGCGATGTCGCGCAGCAGCATGTCAAAGTCCTTCAGCGTTGAGCAGCACGGTGCTGCTGTGCACGGCCTCACGGGGCATCAGCACCGAGGCCGCTGCGATCACTTCGCGCACCGAGCGTGTGGCGCCGCCGCCGCCTGCCGGGCCGTTGAGGTAAAGCGCTTCGACCTCGTGCGCTACATGTTGGGCCTGACGCTGCGTGGGCACCCGCAGGGCCACGCGGGCGCGCACTTCGTGAGGTTCTGTCGCTTGGCTTGGATGGCCCGCAATGGCGTTCACACCGATCAGGTCGTAGCGGCCTTCGCATTCAGCGTAGCCTGCATCGGCCAGCCGTGCACGCACGAGGTCGAGCGCGAGCTGACCACGCGCCTGTGCGCCGGGGCCTGCGTAAGAGATTTGCCCTTCGCCGATGTAGCCATCGCGGTAACCCACAGTGACCTTGAGCGTGTCGGTGCGTGGGCTGCCGCTGCCGCCCGTGACCTGCACGCGGTCGGGGCCGACCTGCTGCAATTGCACTTGCGAAAAGTCGGCCACCACATCAGGTTGCAGGTAGCGCGCAGGGTTCTCGATTTCGTACAACAGCTGCTCGGTGCAAGTGGCCACTGTGACGCAGCCGCCCGAGCCCGCCACCTTGGTGATGACGGCGTCACCCGATGCGCTGACCTCGGCCAGCGGAAAGCCCAACCGGGCCATGTCGGGCACGTTCTTGAAGCCCGGGTCGGCAAAGTAGCCGCCCGTGATCTGCGCTGCGCATTCAAGCAAGTGCCCCACCAGCACGCCTTTGCCCAGACGCTGCCAGTCGTCCAGAGCCCAGCCAAAGTGGTGCACCAGCGGCGCGAGGAAGAGGGCGGGGTCGGCCACACGGCCGGTGATGATGACCTGCGCGTCGGACTGCAAAGCGGGCAACAGGGCTTCGGCGCCCAGGTAGGCGTTGGCCGAGATCAGCTGCGGCGCCAGGTTGGCCAGTGTCTGCTCGGATTCGAGCACGGGCAGCGACAGGCCATCGGCCTGCAGGTGGGCCAGCACATCGTCGCCCAGCACCACCGCCACCTTGACCTGGGGCAGACCCAGTTCGCGGGCGATGGCCAGCACGGCATGCCCGGCCTGCAAGGGGTTGGCCGCGCCCATGTTGCTGATGATGCGGGTGCCGTGGGCGATGCAGGGCGCGAGCACAGCGCGCATCCGTTCGGCCAGCATCGGGTCAAAGCCGCGCTCGGGCTGCTGGCTGCGTTCGAGCTGCGCCAGTGCGATCGTGCGCTCGGCCAGGCATTCAAAAACCAGGTAATCCAGCTGCCCCTTCTCGGCCAGCTCCACGGCGGGTGGGATGCGGTCACCGGCATAACCTGCGCCCGTGCCGATGCGAAGTGGTGTTTTCATGTGTTGAGCCTAAATGCAAACGTCCCGACTGTCAGTCGTCTGCCCATACTTTAATCGGGGTCAGATCCCAATTAAACTGCGACTTTTCAACTGTTCATTGTTCACATGGCTCGCCAACCCCGCCTCACCGTTGCCGCTTACCCGCACCATGTCATCCAGCGCGGCAATGACCGCCAGGCCATCGTGCGGGACGATGCGGACCGTGAGCGTTTGCTGGCGTTGTGGCAGGAGCACGCGCAGATCTTCAAGGTGGCCATCCATGCCTATGTGGTCATGGACAACCACTTTCACCTGCTGGTCACACCGGAAACCGACGACGGGCTGCCGAAGATGATGCAGGCCGTCGGCCGTGCTTATGTGCGCTATTTCAACTTGCGCCATCAGCGCACCGGCACACTCTGGGAAGGTCGCTATCGCAGCAATCTCATTGAGAGTGAGCGCTATCTTTTGGCTTGCATGGTCTACATCGATCTGAACCCGGTGCGGGCTGGCATGGTGCAGCAGCCAGCCGACTTCAAATGGTCCAGTCATCGGCACTGTATTGGGATGGTGAGCGACAAATTGGTGACGCCCCATGCCCTGTTTTGGGGCTTGGGCAACACCCCATTTGCCCGCGAAGCGGCCTATGCCGAGTTGGTTCAGACTGGGCTGGCCCAGGCTGACAAGGACCAACTCACCCGCAGTGCCTTGTCGGGTTGGGCCCTGGGATCGGTGGATTTTGTGAGTGAGCTTCAGCAGTCCACCACACGGCGACTGGCGCCACGCAAGGCCGGACGGCCTGTCAAGAAGACGGCAGATTGAATCTGTCCCCAATTAGTTAATTGCCAGAATGAAAGCCAAATTAATTGGGATCTGACCCCAATTAATTGTCTTGGCATGCTTGCTGCAGTGCAGTAAACTCATCCCCCTGCGTAAAAACCCTAGGAGTGCGCCATGACCACGGCAGCCGATAAAGAACATTTCCAATCGACCGGTCTGTATGACCCGGCCAATGAGCACGATGCTTGCGGTGTCGGCTTTGTCGCCCACATCAAGGGTCAAAAGAGCCACGCCATCGTGACGCAGGCCCTCAAGATTCTTGAAAACCTGGACCACCGGGGTGCTGTGGGCGCGGACGCGCTCATGGGCGACGGTGCCGGTATCCTGATCCAGTTGCCCGATGCCCTCTACCGCGAAGAGATGGCCAAGCAAGGTATCAATTTGCCGCCTTTCGGTGAGTACGGCGTCGGCATGGTCTTCTTGCCCAAAGAGCATGCTTCGCGCATGGCTTGCGAGCAAGAACTCGAGCGCGCCGTCAAGGCCGAAGGCCAAGTGGTTTTGGGCTGGCGCGATGTGCCGGTCAACCGCGAGATGCCCATGTCGCCCCGCGTGCGCGAAAAAGAGCCGATCATGCGCCAGATCTTCATCGGCCGAGGCACCGATGTGATCGTTCAGGACGCGCTGGAGCGCAAGCTGTACGTGATCCGCAAGACCGCCAGTGCCGCCATCCAGGCCCTGAATCTGACGCACAGCAACGAGTACTACATCCCCAGCATGTCCAGCCGCACCGCGGTGTACAAAGGTCTGCTGCTGGCCGACCAGGTCGGCACCTATTACCTGGACCTGCAGGACGAGCGCTGCGTCTCGGCCTTGGGCCTGGTGCACCAGCGTTTCTCGACCAACACATTCCCCGAGTGGCCATTGGCTCACCCTTACCGCTATGTCGCGCACAACGGCGAGATCAACACCGTCAAGGGCAACTACAACTGGATGAAGGCCCGCGAAGGCGTGATGTCTTCGCCCGTGCTGGCCGCCGACCTGCAAAAGCTCTACCCCATCAGCTTTGCTGGCCAGTCCGACACCGCGACTTTCGACAACTGCCTGGAACTGCTGACGATGGCGGGTTATCCCATCAGCCAGGCCGTGATGATGATGATCCCCGAACCTTGGGAACAGCACACCACCATGGACGAGCGCCGCAAGGCCTTCTACGAGTACCACGCTGCGATGCTGGAGCCATGGGATGGTCCCGCCTCGATCGTGTTCACCGACGGCCGCCAAATCGGCGCCACGCTGGACCGCAACGGCCTGCGCCCCTCGCGCTACATCATCACCGACGACGACATGGTCATCATGGGGTCGGAAACCGGCGTGCTGCCGATTCCCGAAAGCAAGATCGTGCGCAAGTGGCGTCTGCAGCCTGGCAAGATGTTCCTGATCGATCTGGAACAAGGCCGCATGATCAACGACGAAGAGTTGAAGGCCGGTTTGGCCAGCGCCAAGCCCTACAAGCAGTGGATCGAAAACCTGCGCATCCGTCTGGACGATGTGGAGCACCCTGTGGCCGGCGAGGACGCACAAGAGTTGCCGATCAGCCAGACCGAGCCCCAGTCGGTGGGCAGCAGCATGACTTCGCCCGAATTGCTCGACCTGCAGCAAGCCTTTGGCACCACCCAGGAAGACATCAAGTTCCTGCTGGCCCCTATGGCCTCGGCCGGTGAAGAAGCCATCGGCTCCATGGGCAACGACAGCCCGCTGGCTGTTCTGTCCGACAAGAACAAGCCGCTGTACAGCTACTTCAAGCAGTTGTTCGCGCAAGTGACCAACCCACCGATCGACCCGATCCGCGAAGCGATCGTGATGTCGCTGGTGTCCTTCATCGGCCCCAAGCCGAACCTGTTGGACATCAACCAGGTCAACCCACCCATGCGCCTCGAGGTGAGCCAGCCGATCCTGGACTTCGCCGACATGGCCAAGCTGCGCAACATCGAGCAAGCTACCAAGGGCAAGTTCAAGAGCGCCACGCTGGACATCACTTACCCCGCCATGTGGGGCCGCGAAGGCGTGGAAGCCAAGCTGGCCTCGCTGTGCGCTGAAGCCGTGGACGCCATCAAGGGCGGCCACAACATCCTGATCATCAGCGACCGTGGCGTGAACGCCACCCAGGTGGCAGTGCCCGCGCTGCTGGCCCTGTCGGCCATCCACCAGCACCTGGTGACCGAAGGCCTGCGCACTACTGCTGGCCTGGTGGTCGAAACCGGTACCGCCCGCGAAGTGCACCACTTCGCCGTGCTGGCCGGTTACGGCGCCGAAGCCGTGCACCCCTACCTGGCGATGGAAACCCTGGCTGCTCTGCACAAAGAGCTGCCCGGTGACCTGTCGGCTGACAAAGCCATCTACAACTACGTCAAGGCGATCGGCAAGGGCCTGTCCAAGATCATGTCCAAGATGGGCGTGTCTACTTACATGTCGTACTGCGGTGCGCAGCTGTTCGAAGCCATCGGCATCAACACTGAGACCATCAACAAGTACTTCACCGGCACGGCCAGCCGCGTGGGCGGCATCGGCGTGTTCGAAATCGCCGAAGAAGCCTTCCGCATGCACACTGCCGCCTTCGGTGACGACCCCGTGCTGGCCACCATGCTGGACGCAGGCGGCGAATACGCCTGGCGCGCCCGTGGCGAAGAGCACATGTGGACGCCCGACGCCATTGCCAAGCTGCAGCACTCCACCCGTGCAGGCAACTTCAGCACCTACAAGGAATACGCGCAGATCATCAACGACCAGAGCAAGCGCCACATGACGCTGCGCGGTCTGTTCGAGTTCAAAATCGACCCGTCCAAAGCCATCCCGCTGGAGCAGGTCGAGCCTGCTGCCGAGATCGTCAAGCGTTTCGCCACCGGCGCCATGTCGCTGGGCTCGATTTCCACCGAAGCGCACGCCACCCTGGCTGTGGCCATGAACCGCATCGGCGGCAAGAGCAACACCGGTGAAGGTGGCGAAGACGCCAACCGTTACCGCAACGAACTCAAGGGCATTCCGATCAAGCAGGGCGATTCCTTGAAGAGTGTCATTGGCGAAGCCAACGTCGAAGTCGATCTGCCTTTGCTGGCTGGCGACAGCCTGCGTTCACGCATCAAGCAGGTGGCTTCTGGCCGCTTCGGTGTCACGGCCGAATACCTGTCCAGCGCCGACCAGATCCAGATCAAGATGGCCCAGGGCGCCAAGCCCGGTGAAGGCGGCCAGCTGCCCGGCGGCAAGGTGTCCGAGTACATCGGCAAGCTGCGCCACTCGGTGCCCGGTGTCGGCCTGATCTCGCCACCACCCCACCACGACATCTACTCGATCGAGGACTTGGCCCAGCTGATCCACGACCTGAAGAACGTGGCACCGCACAGCGACATCAGCGTCAAGCTCGTGTCCGAAATCGGCGTTGGCACGATTGCCGCCGGTGTGGCCAAGTGCAAGGCCGACCACGTCGTGATCGCTGGTCACGACGGTGGCACGGGCGCTTCGCCCTGGTCGTCCGTAAAGCACGCGGGCTCGCCATGGGAAATCGGTTTGGCCGAAACCCAGCAGACCCTGGTGCTCAACGGCTTGCGTGGTCGTATCCGCGTGCAGGCCGACGGCCAGATGAAGACCGGCCGCGACGTCGCCATCGGTGCGCTCCTGGGCGCGGACGAATTCGGCTTTGCCACCGCACCGCTGGTGGTCGAGGGCTGCATCATGATGCGCAAGTGCCACCTGAACACCTGCCCCGTGGGCGTGGCCACTCAGGACCCCGCACTGCGTGCCAAGTTCACCGGCAAGCCCGAGCATGTCGTGAACTACTTCTTCTTCATCGCTGAAGAAGTGCGTCAGATCATGGCTCAGCTGGGCATCGCCAAGTTCGACGACATGGTGGGCCGTGCCGACCTGCTCGACATGCGCGCTGGTGTGAGCCACTGGAAGGCCCGTGGCCTGGACTTCGGTCGCCTGTTGGCCGTGCCGCAAGTCACGATGGACGCCGACGTGCGCCATGTGCAAACCCAGGACCACGGTCTGGCCAAGGCCCTCGACAATGTGCTGATCGCCAAGAGCCGTCCGGCCATCGACAAAGGCGAAAAAGTCCAGTTCATGGAAACAGCCCGCAACGTGAACCGCTCGGTCGGTGCCATGTTGTCCGGCGCGGTGACCAAGGTGCACCCCGAAGGTTTGCCTGATGACACCATCCGCATCCAGCTCGAAGGCACGGGCGGTCAGTCGTTCGGCGCTTTCCTGTGCAACGGCATCACGCTGTATCTGATCGGCGAAGCCAACGACTACACCGGCAAAGGTTTGTCGGGTGGTCGCGTGGTGGTGCGTCCAAGCCTCGATTTCCGTGGCGTGGCCTCGCAAAACATCATCGTGGGCAACACCGTCATGTACGGCGCGACCACCGGTGAAGCCTTCTTCGCAGGCGTGGCCGGTGAGCGTTTCGCGGTCCGTCTGTCGGGCGCCACGGCGGTCGTTGAAGGCACAGGCGACCACGGTTGTGAATACATGACCGGCGGCACCGTGGCCGTGCTGGGCAAGACCGGCCGCAACTTCGGCGCGGGCATGAGCGGTGGTATCGCTTATGTGTACGACGAAGACGGCGAGTTCGCTTCGCGCTGCAACACCGCCATGGTCAGCATGGAAAAGGTGCTGTCCGCTGCCGAGCAAGAAGCGCAGATCGACCGCAAAGTGTGGCACCGCGACCAAACCGACGAAGCGCAGCTGAAGAAACTGCTGGAAGACCACTTCAAGTGGACCGGCAGCCAGCGCGCCCGCGAGTTGCTGGACAACTGGGCTACGGCCCGTGCCAAGTTCGTGAAGGTGTTCCCGAACGAATACAAGCGTGCTCTGGGCGAAATCAACGCCCGCAAAGCAGCCAAGGCTGCTAAGCCCGTGGCCGCCTGAGCCCCAAGTCAAGAATCGAAGGAAACATCATGGGAAAAGTCACAGGCTTCATGGAATTTGAGCGCATCGAAGAGGGCTACAAGCCCGTCGCCGAGCGCCTGAAAAACTACGGCGAGTTCGTGATCGGTCTGACCGAAGAGCAAGCCAAAACCCAGGGCGCGCGCTGCATGGACTGCGGCACACCGTTCTGCAACAACGGCTGCCCGGTCAACAACATCATTCCGGACTTCAACGATCTGGTCTACCACGGTGACTGGAAGAACGCGATCGAGGTGCTGCACAGCACCAACAACTTCCCCGAGTTCACCGGCCGCATCTGCCCTGCGCCTTGCGAAGCCGCTTGCGTGGTGAACTTCAACGGCGATGCCGTGGGCATCAAGTCGATCGAGCACGCCATCATCGACCGTGCCTGGGCCGAAGGCTGGGTCACACCCCGTCCTGCCAAGGTCAAGACCGGCAAGAAGGTCGCTGTGATCGGTGCAGGCCCTGCAGGCTTGGCCGCATCGCAGCAGCTGGCGCGTGCGGGCCACGACGTGACCCTGTTCGAGAAGAACGACCGCGTCGGTGGTTTGCTGCGCTACGGCATCCCCGACTTCAAGATGGAAAAGACGCACATCGATCGCCGCGTCAAGCAGCTCGAAGCCGAAGGCGTGACGATTCGCACCGGCGTGCTGGTGGGCGAGTGGCCCAAGGACTCCAAGGTCACCAACTGGGCCAAGGAAACCATCAGCGCCGAGCAGCTCAAGAAAGATTTTGACGCGGTGCTGCTGACCGGTGGCTCCGAGCAGTCGCGTGACCTGCCCGTGCCCGGCCGTGACCTTGACGGCATCCATTTCGCGATGGAATTCCTGCCCCAGCAAAACAAGGTCAATGCCGGTGACAAGATCAAGGGCCAGCTGCGCGCTGACGGTAAAAACGTCATCGTGATCGGTGGCGGTGACACCGGCAGCGACTGCGTGGGCACCAGCACACGCCACGGCGCCGTCAGCGTGACCCAGTTCGAGGTGATGCCCGAGCCACCCGAAAAAGAAAACAAGCTGATGGTCTGGCCTTACTGGCCCATGAAGCTGCGCACCAGCTCAAGCCACGACGAGAGCGCTGAAAAAGGCCTGCTCAAGCGCGAATTCGCCATCTCCACCAAGGAGTTCGTGGGCGAAAAAGGCAAAGTCACCGGTCTCAAGACCGTACACGTCGAGTTCAAGGACGGCAAGATGGTCGAGGTGCCAGGCACCGAGAAGGAATACAAGGCCGACCTGGTCTTGCTGGCCATGGGCTTCACCAACCCGGTTGCCACCGTGCTCGACGCCTTCGGCATCGACAAGGACGCCCGTGGCAACGCCAAGGCCAGCACCGATTTCACAGGTGGCTATGCCACCAATGTGGACAAGGTGTTTGCTGCCGGTGACATGCGCCGTGGCCAGTCGCTGGTGGTCTGGGCCATCCGTGAAGGTCGTCAGGCGGCACGCGCCGTGGACGAGTTCCTGATGGGCCAAAGCGACCTGCCCCGTTGAGGCTTCTCGTTCTAGGTACAATCCCTAGAACGCCAAGGTTTACATCCTGTTTACTTTGGTTCGCTAAGATCGCAAGAGCCGGTTTTTCCGGCTCTTGTTTTTTCATGAAGACGTCCACTCCATCCACCCTCGTTGAACTGCGTGACCTGAGCTTTGGCTATGGGGAGCGGGTGATTTTGAAAAACCTCAGTTTCAAGATTCCGCGCGGCCAAGTTACAGCCTTGATGGGGGTATCGGGCGGCGGCAAAACCACGGTGCTGCGCCTCATCGGCGGCCAAATCCGGGCACAACAAGGCCAGATGTTGTTTGATGGCAAGGATGTGACCGTGATGCAGCAAGCCGAGCTGTACGCAGCACGGCGCCGCATGGGCATGCTGTTCCAGTTTGGGGCCTTGTTCACCGACATGAGCGTGTTTGACAACGTGGCTTTCCCCTTGCGGGAGCACACCGCCTTGTCGGAGGACCTGATCCGGGACATCGTGCTCATGAAGCTCGATGCGGTGGGTTTGCGTGGTGCGCGTGATTTGAAGCCATCTGAAATTTCTGGCGGCATGAGCCGTCGGGTGGCCCTGGCCCGCGCCATTGCGCTGGACCCTGACCTGATCATGTACGACGAGCCTTTTGCGGGCCTGGACCCTATTTCTTTGGGCACGGCGGCGCGCTTGATCCGCCGACTGAACGACAGTCTGGGCATCACCAGTGTGATCGTGTCCCACGACGTGACGGAAACCTTTGAGATTGCCGACCATGTGGTGATCCTGGCCAATGGTGGTTTGGCCGCGCAGGGCACGCCGGCTGAACTGCGTGCCAGCACCGATCCCTTGATTCACCAGTTTGTGCATGCGCTCAGCGATGGGCCTGTGCCTTTCCACTACCCCGCGCCCACGGCGGACGAGGATTACGACCGGAGGTCTGCATGAATGTGATCCAGTTGCTGGGCGCATTGGGTGCGGCCACCCGTCAGGCGCTGGCCGATTGGGGCTTTGGCGCCCGTTTGTTTTTCAAGTTGCTCAAGATGTCAGGTGCAGCACTGCGGCGTTTTGGCCTGGTGCGCGATCAGGTGCATTTCCTGGGCAATTATTCGCTGGCCATCATCACGGTTTCGGGCCTGTTTGTGGGCTTTGTGTTGGGCTTGCAGGGTTACTACACCCTGCAGCGCTATGGTTCGGCTGAGGCCTTGGGTTTGCTGGTGGCACTGAGCCTCGTTCGCGAATTGGGCCCAGTAGTGGCGGCGCTGTTGTATGCAGGCCGGGCCGGGGCTTCGCTCACGGCCGAGATCGGCCTCATGCGTGCGGGTGAGCAGCTCACGGCCTTGGAGATGATGGCCGTGGATCCGGTGCAACGCATTTTGGCGCCACGCTTCATGGGAGGGGTGATCGCTTTGCCTTTGCTCACGGCGGTGTTCAGTGCGGTGGGCATTTTTGGTGGCTACGTGGTAGGCGTGCTGCTCATCGGTGTCGATGCCGGCTCGTTCTGGAGCCAGATGCAAGGCGGCGTGGATGTGTTCAAGGATGTCGGCAACGGCATCATCAAAAGCATTGTGTTTGGTGTGGCCGTGACCTTCATTGCTTTGTTGCAAGGGTATGTGGCCAAGCCCACCCCCGAGGGCGTGGCCAGCGCCACCACCCGCAGTGTGGTGGTTTCTTCTTTGTCGGTTTTGGGCCTGGACTTCATCCTCACCGCGATGATGTTCAGCATTTGAGGAGGACGACATGCAGCGTTCAAAAAATGATATTTGGGTTGGTTTGTTCGTATTGCTCGGCGCTGTGGCCGTGCTGTTCCTGGCACTCAAATCGGCCAATTTGCTGACTCTGAACTTCCGGTCTGACTACGAAGTCACGGCCAAGTTCGACAACATCGGCGGCCTCAAGCCCGGCGCTGCCGTGAAAAGCGCTGGTGTGGTGGTTGGGCGCGTCAAAACTATTGCTTTCGATGGTGAGTCTTTTCAGGCCAAAGTCACGCTGGCCTTGCAGTCGCAAAACCGATTTCCTCAAGACAGCTCGCTCAAGATCCTGACCAGCGGCCTGTTGGGCGAGCAGTACCTGGACATTGTGCCGGGTGCCGACGAAAAGAATCTGGTGGCGGGCGACAAAATCGGATCGACCCAATCGGCTGTAATTCTGGAAAACCTGATCAGCCAGTTCCTCTACAGCCAAGCCGAAAAACCCAAGGCTGAAGGCGGCAAGCCATGAGCCCCCAGATGAAGCGCTGGCTTGCTGGTTGTGCTGCCATTGCGCTGTTGGCCTTGCAAGGCTGTGCCAGTGTCAAAAGTGCTGATGTGCGCGATCCATGGGAGTCGATGAACCGCAGCATTTACAACTTCAATGATGCTGTGGACACGGTGGCCATCAAGCCGGTCACACAAGCCTATGTGAATGTGGTGCCCAGTTTTGTGCGAACCGGTCTGCACAATGTGGTGAGTAATCTGGGCGATGTCTGGTCCATGGCCAACAGCGCCATGCAGCTCAAGGGCCAGCATGCCGCAGAGAGTTTCATGCGTGTTGCGGTGAACACGGTGTTCGGTCTGGGTGGTGTGCTTGATATCGCGACAGAAATGCGCCTGGAGCGCCACAAGGAAGACTTTGGTCAAACCCTGGGTTATTGGGGCGTGAAGCCGGGTCCTTATGTGGTCTTGCCCATCCTGGGGCCTTCCACTTTGCGTGATGGTTTGACGTTTCCGGTGGATTACCAAGGCGAGGCCGCCCGCCGGTTCAGTGATCAAGCCACGCGCAACAGTTTGACTGCTGTACGCGTTGTGGATACCCGCGCCAATTTGCTCAAAACCGTGGACACGGTCAAAGAAGCCTCTCTGGATCCTTATTCGTTTGTTCGCGATGCGTATTTGCAAAAGCGGGAAAACGATGTGTACGACGGCAACCCTCCGGCCAATTTTGATTACAGCGACATCGATGCGCAGTGAGTGCATTTGGCCTCGTTACAGTTGCTCACAAGCGCTTGTGCAATCGCCTTTATAGTTTCCGCATGAAGAATCCAATTTCCCTCTTTTCATTGAACCGTCGCCAGATTTTGGGGGCAGTTGTTGCGGCTGCCGTGATGTCATCGGCGGGTGCCGTGTGGGCCGCCGACGAGGCCCCTGAAGCGTTCATCAAACGCATCACCAGTGAAACCCTGGACATCATCAAGGCCGACAAAGCCCTGCGCAATGGCGATGTGAACAAGTTGACCCAATTGGTCGATGACAAGCTCATGCCGCATGTCAATTTCCGCCGCATGACGTCTTTGGCCACAGGTCCCGCCTGGCGCAAAGCCACGCCCGAGCAGCAAAAGCGTTTGCAGGATGAGTTCAAGATCCTGCTCGTTCGCACCTACGCCGGTGCCCTGAGCCAGGTCAGCGATCAGGTGGTCGTGGTGAAGCCTTTGCGCCCAGGACAAGAAGACAAGAACCTGGTGGTCAATACCGAGGTGCGCGGCAAAGGCGATCCGATCCAGCTCGATTACCGTCTGGAAAAAACACCGAGCGAAGGGGCTGGCTGGATGATTTTTGACCTGAATGTTTTGGGCGTCTGGCTGATCGAGAACTACCGCACCCAGTTCACCAAGGAAATCAATGCAGGGGGCATTGATGCGCTGATCGCCAGTCTGGTGGCCCGCAACAAGTCCAACGCCCGCAATTCTTGATGGCCCAAGCCGGAGTCGAGACCATGAATGCTTTGAAGTTGCCACCCAGTCTGATGCACGAGCAAGCCGACGCTTGCTTGTCGCAATGGATCCGTCAACTTCAATTGCAGCCGACTGCGCCTCAGCCAGAGCCGGTGTTGGTCGATGCCTCCGCGCTCAGTGACTTTGACTCGTCGGCCTTGGCTGTTTTGTTGGGTTTGCGCCGTGTGGCCAAAGCGCAGGGGCGGTCGGTCTTGGTGCAGGGCATGTCGGCCCGTTTGAGCGAATTGGCCACTTTGTACGGCGTGCTCGACCTTTTGCAGCCCGCCTGAGCTTGTTTCGGGGTCAAATCCCCTCTCTTTTTGCCTTGTTCCGAGGCATTGAGCCGCCTTCACGTGGGCCAGCACTTAAAATAAAGCCCTCCCATGTCTGCGCTCTCATTCCAAACCGTCTCGAAAACCTATCCTGCCAAACAGGCGGGCGCTGCGGCATTTCGTGCGCTTGATCAGGTCAGCTTCGAAGTCGAAGAGGGCGAGTTCTTTGGTTTGCTGGGCCCCAACGGTGCGGGCAAAACCACCTTGATCAGCATCCTGGCGGGCCTGACCCGCGCCAGCCAAGGGCAGGTGCTGGTCCATGGCCACAATGTGCAAAGCGATTACGCTGCTGCGCGGCGCTTGCTGGGCGTGGTCCCGCAAGAGCTGGTGTTTGACCCTTTTTTCACCGTCCGTGAATCCCTGAAAATCCAATCGGGCTATTTCGGGGTCAAGAAAAACGACGCTTGGATCGATGAGTTGCTCGACAGCCTGGGCCTGACCGACAAAGCCAATGCCAACATGCGGCAGTTGTCGGGCGGCATGAAGCGCCGTGTGCTGGTCGCGCAGGCCCTGGTGCACAAGCCCCGCGTGATCGTGCTGGACGAGCCCACGGCGGGTGTGGACGTCGAATTGCGTCAGACCCTCTGGCAGTTCATTGCCAAGCTCAACAAGCAAGGCCACACGGTGTTGCTGACCACCCATTACCTCGAAGAAGCCGAAGCCCTGTGCGGCCGCATCGCCATGCTCAAGCGCGGCCAGATGGTGGCGCTGGAAAAAACATCGGTCCTGCTCAAGTCCGCCACCAGCCAGGTCTTGCGCTTCAAGCTGGACGGCGAGTTGCCTGCTGCGGTGGCTGCTGTGGCGCGCGTTACAGGCCGCATTGTGCAGGTGCCGGTGAACAACGCGCTGGACATTGAAACCTGCCTGAATACCGTACGCTCGGCCGGTCTGGTGGCCGAAGACGTCGAGATCCGTCAGGCCGATCTGGAAGACGTTTTCCTGGAAGTCATGAACCGCCAACAGTCTCACGCGGGAGCCCTGGCATGACCGGCTGGCAAACCCTACTCTACAAGGAAGTGCTGCGTTTTTGGAAAGTGGCTTTCCAGACGATCGCGGCGCCGGTCCTGACATCCGTCCTCTACATGCTGATCTTTGGCCATGTGCTCGAAGACCATGTGAAGGTGTATGACCAGGTGGCTTACACCTCTTTCCTCTTGCCTGGCCTGATCATGATGGGCGTGTTGCAAAACGCGTTTGCCAACAGCTCGTCCAGCCTGGTGCAAAGCAAGATCATGGGCAACTTGGTGTTTTTGCTGCTCACGCCCTTGTCGCACTGGAGCTGGTTTGTGGCCTATGTGGCCTCATCGGTGGTGCGTGGCCTGGCGGTGGGCATGGGCGTGTTCCTGATCACCGGTTGGATGGTGAACATCCAGTTCATCTACCCCTTGTGGATTTTGGCTTTTGCCATCATGGGGGCGGCCATGATGGGGGCCTTGGGTGTGATCGCCGGTCTGTGGGCTGAGAAGTTCGACCAGATGGCCGCTTTTCAGAACTTCATCATCATGCCCATGACCTTTTTGTCGGGCGTGTTTTATTCCATCCATTCGCTGCCAGCGTTCTGGCAGCAACTGAGCCACCTCAACCCCTTCTTCTACATGATCGACGGCTTCCGCTATGGCTTTTTTGGCCAAAGTGATGTCTCGCCTTGGGTCAGTTTGGGGGTGGTCGCCACGGCACTGGCTGCGGTCAGCAGTGTGACCCTTTACCTTTTGCGCACCGGCTACAAGATCCGGAGCTGAACACCATGAATGCAGAGCAACTTCGTTCCATCATCGCGGCCGGTTTGGCGTGCACACACCTGGAGGTCGATGGGGATGGTCGCCATTGGAGTGCGGTGGTCGTGTCCGAATCGTTCACCGGTTTGCGACTGATTGCACGACATCAAAAGGTGTATGCCACCTTGGGACAAAAAATCCAGACCGACGAGGTGCATGCCTTGTCGATGAAAACCTACACCCCTGCCGAATGGGCGGCTTTGCCTCGCTGAGTGATTTGAAAACATGGACAAACTGAAAATTCGCGGTGGCAAGCGCCTCCATGGCGTGCTGGACGTCGCTGGCGCCAAAAATGCCGCATTGCCCGAGTTGTGCGCCGCCTTGCTGAGCGCTGAGCCGGTCACCTTGGTCAATGTGCCGCGCTTGCAGGACGTGGCCACCATGCTCAAGCTGATCCGCAACATGGGGGTCACGGCCGAGCACCATGAAGACGGTCGTGTGACCCTGGACGCAGGCGGCTTGAACAACCCCGAGGCGCCCTATGAGCTGGTGAAAACCATGCGTGCTTCGGTGCTGGCCTTGGGGCCATTGCTTGCCCGTTTTGGCAAAGCCAAGGTGTCCTTGCCTGGCGGCTGCGCCATCGGTTCGCGCCCTGTGGACCAGCATCTCAAAGGCCTGCAGGCCATGGGCGCCGAGATCACGGTCGAGCACGGTTACATGCTGGCCAGCCTGCCCGCAGGCCGCACCCGATTGAAGGGCGCGCACATCACCACCGACATGGTGACGGTGACCGGCACTGAAAACTTCATGATGGCCGCCGCTTTGGCCGAAGGCGAGACCGTGCTGGAAAACGCCGCACAAGAGCCCGAGATCACCGACCTGGCCGAGATGCTCATCAAGATGGGCGCGAAGATCGAAGGCCACGGCACCAGCAAGATCCGCATCCAGGGCGTGGCGCGTCTGCATGGCGCTGAGCACCAGGTGGTGGCCGACCGCATTGAGGCGGGCACTTTCTTGTGCGCTGTGGCCGCCACCGGCGGTGATGTGGTGTTGCGCCATGGCCGTGCCGACCATCTGGATGCGGTCATCGACAAGCTGCGTGATGCTGGTGCAACGATCGAAGCGGGGGCTGATTTCATCCGCGTGAAGTCCGAAGGTCGCCTGAAAGCCCAGAGCTTTCGCACCACCGAATACCCGGGTTTCCCGACCGACATGCAGGCCCAGTTCATGGCGCTCAATTGCATCTCGCAAGGTGCCAGCAAAGTGACCGAAACGATTTTTGAAAACCGCTTCATGCACGTCAATGAACTGGTGCGCCTGGGCGCGCACATCCAGATCGACGGCAAGGTTTCGGTGATTGAAGGTGTGGAAAAGCTCTCGGGCGCCATTGTGATGGCCACCGATCTGCGCGCCTCGGCCAGCCTGGTGATCGCCGGTCTGGTGGCCGAAGGCGAAACCATCGTGGACCGCATTTACCACCTGGACCGCGGCTATGACCGCATGGAAGCCAAACTCCGCGCTGTGGGCGCCGACATTGAAAGAGTGAAATGATCACGCTGGCCCTGTCCAAAGGACGTATCTTTGACGAAACCCTGCCGCTGCTCCAGGCCGCAGGCATCGAGGTGCTCGAAGACCCCGAAAAATCCCGCAAGCTGATCCTGCCCACCAACCAGCCCAATGTGCGCGTGGTCTTGGTGCGTGCCAGCGACGTGCCCACCTATGTGGAATACGGCGGCGCCGATCTGGGCGTGACCGGTTTGGACACCTTGATTGAACACGGTGGCCAGGGTCTGTACCAGCCGCTGGACCTGAACATCGCCAAATGCCGCATGAGCGTGGCGGTGCGTGCCGATTACGACTACGCCAGTGCTGTGCGCACCGGCTCGCGTCTCAAAGTAGCGACCAAATACACCGCCATTGCGCGCGACTTTTTCGCGACCAAGGGTGTGCACGTCGACCTGATCAAGCTCTACGGCAGCATGGAACTGGCCCCGCTGACGGGGCTGGCCGATGCGATTGTCGATCTGGTGTCCACCGGCAACACGCTCAAGGCCAACCATTTGGTCGAGGTCGAGCGCATCATGGACATCAGCTCGCGTCTGGTCGTGAACCAGGCCGCGCTCAAGCTCAAGCAGGCGCCGATCCGCGCCATCATCGACGCCTTTGCGGGCGCTGTGAAGAAAGACTGACGACATGGGTCTGAACGCCAAACCATTGCAACTGAACACGGCGGACGCCGGTTTTGAAGCGGCCTTCGCGGCCCGCCTGCATTGGTCTGCCGACACCGACGCCGCCATCGAGCAGCGCGTGGCCGACATCCTGGCCGATGTGCAACAGCGCGGCGATGCGGCCGTGCTGGAGTACACCCAGCGTTTTGACGGCCTGCAAGCGGCCGATGTGAAGGCGCTGGAGATCACCCAGGCCGAACTGCAAGCCGCGCTGGACAGCCTGCCTGCCGTACAGCGCGAAGCCCTGCAAGCCGCTGCAGCCCGTGTGCGCAAGTACCACGAAGCGCAAAAAAAGGCGTCTGGTGAAAGCTGGTCTTACCATGACGAAGACGGTACGCTGCTGGGCCAAAAAGTCACGCCGCTGGACCGCGTGGGCATTTACGTCCCCGGTGGCAAAGCGGCTTACCCCTCATCGGTGTTGATGAACGCCATCCCCGCCCATGTGGCCGGGGTGCAGGAGATCATCATGGTGGTGCCCACGCCTCAAGGTGTGCGCAACCCCTTGGTGCTGGCCGCCGCCTGTGTGGCCGGTGTGAGCCGCGCCTTCACCGTGGGCGGTGCGCAGGCCGTGGCGGCGCTGGCCTACGGCACGGCCACCATTCCCAAGGTGGACAAGATCACCGGCCCGGGCAACGCCTATGTGGCCAGCGCCAAAAAGCGCGTGTTCGGCACCGTGGGCATCGACATGATTGCGGGCCCCTCAGAAATTTTGGTGCTGGCCGACGGCAGCACCCCCGCCGAGTGGGTGGCGATGGACCTGTTCAGCCAGGCCGAGCACGACGAATTGGCGCAAAGCATTTTGCTGTGCCCCGATGCGGCTTACATCGCCGAGGTGCAGGCCGCCATTGACCGACTGCTGCCCGAAATGCCCCGTCGCGAGATCATTGCCAAGAGCCTGAACGACCGGGGTGCGCTGATCCTCACGCGCAACATGGAAGAAGCCTGCGCCATCAGCAACCGCATTGCGCCCGAACACCTGGAAGTCTCCAGCCGCGACCCGCACCGCTGGGAGCCGCTGCTGCGCCATGCAGGGGCCATCTTTTTAGGGGCGTTTACCAGCGAGTCGCTGGGCGACTACTGCGCAGGCCCCAACCACGTGCTGCCCACCAGCGGTACGGCACGGTTTTCGTCGCCCTTGGGTGTGTACGACTTCCAGAAACGCAGCAGCCTGATCGAGGTCAGCGAAGCCGGTGCCCAACCGCTGGGCCGCATCGCTGCCGAACTGGCCTACGGCGAAGGCCTGCAGGCGCATGCCCGCGCCGCCGAATTACGTTTGAACCCTGTGCCCCCGATGCGAGACACGAAATGAGCAACGTCAGTCCTGAACTCATGCAAAGAATCCGCCAGGACGTACAGTCCATGCACGCCTACGCCATCCAGGATTCGGTGGGCATGGTCAAACTCGACGCGATGGAAAACCCACACCGCCTGCCTGCTGATTTGCAAAAGGCTTTGGGCGAGCGCTTGGGTGCGCTGGCGCTCAACCGCTACCCCGATGGCCGTGTGAACGACCTGCGCCATGCATTGGCTGCTTATGCAGGCATGCCCGAAGGCTTCGACATCATGCTGGGCAACGGCTCGGACGAGTTGATCTCGCTGCTGGCCATGGCCTGCGATGTGCCCGGCGCTTCCATCCTCGCGCCTTTGCCTAGCTTCGTGATGTACGCCATGAGCGCCCAGCTGCAAGGCCTGGCCTTCCACGGCGTGCCGCTGACGGCTGACTTTGAGCTTGACGAAGCCGCCATGCTGGCCGCCATTGCCGAGCACAAGCCGTCCATCGTTTACCTCGCTTACCCCAACAACCCCACGGGCAACCTGTGGAACGACGACACGATTGAAAAGATCGTGCTGGCCCAGGGCGCACAAGGCGGTCTGGTCGTCATGGACGAGGCTTATCAGCCCTTTGCCAGCAAGAGCTACATGGACCGCATCACGCGCCACACGCATGTGCTCTTGATGCGCACGCTCAGCAAATTTGGCCTGGCCGGTGTGCGTCTGGGCTACATGGTGGGCCCCAAGGCCCTGCTAGCCGAGATCGACAAGGTGCGCCCCCCTTACAACATCAGCGTGCTCAATTACGAGTGTGCTTTGTTCGCGCTGGAGCATGCCGATGTGTTTGCGGCCCAGGCCAAAGACCTGCGCGAGCAGCGTGCCCGCCTGTTGGGTGAGCTGGCCGCTTTGCCTGGCGTGACCCCATTCCCCAGTGAAGCCAACATGATTTTGGCCCGGGTCCCCGATGCGGCCACCGTTTTTGAGCGTCTGAAAGCACACAAAGTGCTGATCAAGAACGTTTCTAAAATGCACCCATTGCTGGACAATTGTCTGCGCATGACGGTGGGCACCGCCTCCGAAAATGACCAACTCCTCGCCGCTTTGAAAGCCTCCTTATGAACCGCACCGCTGCCGTCACCCGCAAGACCGCTGAGACGAACATCCGCGTTGCCATCAACCTGGATGGCACAGGTCAGTCCAAGCTGGCCACCGGCATCGGTTTTCTGGACCACATGCTGGACCAGATCGCCCGCCACGGTCTGATCGATCTGGACATCAGCTGCGAAGGCGATTTGCACATCGATGGCCACCACACGGTGGAAGACGTTGGCATCACTTTGGGCCAGGCTTTTGCGCAGGCTGTGGGCGACAAGAAAGGCATTCGCCGTTATGGCCACGCCTATGTGCCGCTCGATGAAGCTTTGAGCCGCGTGGTGATCGACTTCTCGGGTCGTCCCGGTTTGCACATGGATGTCAACTTCACCTCCGGCATGATCGGCGCGCTCGACACCCAGCTGGTGTTCGAATTTTTCCAGGGCTTCGTGAACCATGCCTTGGTGAGCTTGCACATCGACAACCTCAAGGGCGTCAATGCACACCACCAGTGCGAAACCATCTTCAAGGCGTTTGGGCGCACCTTGCGTGCCGCTTTGGAGCTGGACCCCCGCTCGGCCGGTGTGATTCCTTCGACCAAGGGAAGTCTTTGAACATGAGCGTCAATCGCGTTGCAGTGGTCGATTACGGCATGGGCAACCTGCGCTCGGTGGCGCAGGCGGTGATCCACGCCGCCTCCAGCGTGGACCATGCCGAAGTGACGGTCACCTCCGATCCGCAAGTGGTGCGCGATGCGCACCGCGTGGTCTTGCCAGGGCAGGGCGCCATGCCCGACTGCATGCGCGAGCTGCGCGAGTCGGGTCTGATGGACGCCGTGCTTGAAGCGGCCGCCAGCAAACCTTTGTTTGGCGTGTGCGTGGGCATGCAGATGTTGCTGGACCACAGCGCCGAAGGCGATACACCCGGCTTGGGCTTGATCCCTGGTGACGTCATCAAATTTGACCTGGCAGGCAGGACCCAGCCCGATGGCACCCGCTACAAAGTGCCGCAGATGGGCTGGAACCAGGTGTGGCAAAGCACACCGCGCCACGCGCTGTGGGATGGCATCGAAGACGGCAGCTGGTACTATTTTGTGCACAGTTTCTATGCCCAAGTCGCCAACCCGGCACACGCTGCGGCTGAGACCGACTACGGCGGTCGTTTTGCCTGTGCCATTGCCCGCGACAATATTTTTGCCACTCAGTTTCACCCTGAAAAAAGCGCGGCCCAAGGCTTGGCGCTGTTTCGCAATTTCCTCCACTGGCAGCCTTGATCCAGGGTTTGCCGATTTTTTCTCACCTGCCTTTAACTTGCCATGATTCTGATCCCCGCCATTGACCTCAAAGACGGCCACTGCGTTCGCCTCAAGCAGGGCGATATGGACCAAGCCACCACCTTTGGGGAAGACCCCGCTGCCATGGCGCGCACCTGGCTGGAAAAGGGCGCTCGCCGACTGCACCTGGTGGATCTGAATGGCGCTTTCGCGGGCAAGCCTCAGAACTTTGGCGCGATCAAGGCCATCCTCAAGGAAGTCGGCAGCGACATCCCGGTGCAGTTGGGCGGTGGCATCCGTGATCTGGACACGATCGAAAAATACATCGACAGTGGCCTTCAGTACGTGATCATTGGCACCGCTGCGGTGAAGAACCCCGGCTTTTTGAAGGACGCGTGCACCGCGTTTGGCGGCCACATCATCGTCGGCCTGGACGCCAAAGACGGCAAGGTGGCCACCGACGGCTGGAGCAAGATGACCGGCCACGAAGTGGTCGATCTGGCCAAGAAGTACCAGGACTGGGGCGTTGAGTCCATCATCTACACCGACATCGGCCGCGACGGCATGCTCAGCGGCATCAACATCGACGCCACCGTGAAGCTGGCCCAAGCCCTCACCATCCCTGTGATCGCTTCGGGCGGCTTGTCCAACATGGCCGACATCGAGCAGCTGTGTGCGGTGGAAGACGAGGGCGTGGAAGGCGTGATCTGTGGCCGCGCCGTGTACTCGGGTGACCTGGACTTTGCCTTGGCCCAACAACGCGCCGACGAGCTGAACGGTTGATCATGAGCACCGGTGCCACCTGCCGCGAGCTGTTGTTCGCGGGCCTGCCCGCCACCGAGTTGCAATTGCCTGGTGGTGACCGGCTGGTTGTGGCACACCACGGTGCCCATGTTTTGTCCTGGGTGAGCGGTGGGCGTGAGCGCCTTTACCTGAGCCCGCAAAGTGTGATGGACGGCCATGCCGCCATCCGTGGCGGCATCCCGGTGTGTTTCCCCCAATTCAACCAGCGTGGCGATTTGCCCAAGCATGGCTTTGCGCGCAATGTGTCGTGGGCACCCAAGCCCGCCAAGCTGGAGGCTGACCGGGCGCACCTGGCCTTGAGCTTGGGCGACAGCGCGGCCACGCGCCAGTGGTGGGATCAACGCTTTGAAGCCCTTTTGTTGATTGAACTGACGCCCGGCACTTTGCAGTTGGAGCTGGTGGTGCGCAACACCGACAGCAAGCCTTTGCTGTTCACCGGGGCCTTGCATTCGTATTTCGCCGTGAGCGACGTGGCCCAGGCGCGGCTGCTGGGCTTGGGCGGCAGTGCCGAATGGAATGCGGTGACAGACGGCCATGGCACAGCGGCACCTGAGCTGCGTTTTGTGGGCGAGTTTGACCGCGTGTATTCCGCGGCACCGGCTAGCTATGAATTGCTGGACGGCCCCCACGCCTTGTCCATTGTGCAAGACATGGACTGGACGCAGACGGTGGTCTGGAATCCCGGAGCTGCCAAATGCGCGTCGCTCAGCGACATGCCCGCAGACGGTTGGCAGCACATGCTGTGCGTCGAAGCGGCGCAGGTGTATGAACCCATTTGCATTGCGGCCGGTGACTTCTGGCAAGGCGCTCAGCGCTTGACGGTGCTGTGATGGGGCGTTCATCTGTGTTGTGTGCCGTGCGATGATTTTTTTACTGAACAACGAACCTTCCCATGCTGGCCAAACGCATCATTCCCTGCCTTGACGTGACCGGTGGTCGCGTGGTCAAGGGCGTCAACTTTGTCGAACTGCGCGATGCCGGAGACCCGGTGGAAATCGCGGCCCGCTACAACGAGCAGGGCGCTGACGAATTGACTTTCCTCGACATCACCGCGACCAGCGATGGGCGTGATGTGATCCTGCACATCATCGAAGCGGTGGCCTCGGAGGTGTTCATTCCGCTCACGGTGGGTGGTGGCGTGCGCACAGTCGAAGACGTGCGCCGCCTGCTCAACGCCGGGGCCGACAAGACCAGCTTCAACTCGGCTGCCATTGCCAACCCGCAAGTGATCCGTGAGGCCTCGGCCAAATACGGCGCGCAATGCATCGTGGTGGCCATTGACGCCAAACGCCGCACGCCCGAAGACGAGCAGCGCATCGGCACGAATGGTTTGCCCATGGGCCCCGGCTGGGACGTGTACAGCCACGGTGGCCGCAAAAACGTGGGCCTGGACGCGGTGGCCTGGGCCACCCAAATGGCCGAATACGGCGCGGGCGAAATCCTGCTGACCAGCATGGATCGCGACGGCACTAAAAGCGGCTTTGACCTGCCACTGACCCGCGCCGTGAGCGACGCTGTGAGTGTGCCCGTGATCGCCTCGGGTGGCGTGGGCAACCTCGACCATCTGGCCGACGGCGTGAGCATCGGCGGCGCTGACGCCGTCTTGGCCGCCAGCATCTTCCATTACGGTGAATACACCGTGCAACAAGCCAAGCAGCGCATGCGCGAGCGCGGCATTTCCGTCCGACTGTGAGTGCCAATATGAACTGGCTCAATCAAATCAAATGGGATGAACACGGCTTGGTGCCGACCATTGCCCAGGAAGCATCGACCGGCGATGTGCTGATGTTCGCGTGGATGAACCGTGAAGCGCTGCAAAAAACCGCCGAGCTCAAGCGCGCCGTTTACTTCAGCCGCTCACGCAAAAAGCTGTGGTTCAAGGGCGAGGAGTCCGGCCATGTGCAGACTGTGCACGACATCCGCATCGATTGCGACAGCGATGTGGTCTTGCTCAAAGTCACCCAATTGGGGCACGAGCCCGGCATTGCCTGCCACACGGGCCGTCACAGCTGCTTTTTCCAGAGCCTGCAAGGCGAGGACTGGGTCCCGGCCGATCCTGTGCTCAAAGACCCTGAAACCATTTACAAATAAGCCATGACCACCAACTCTTCTGACACGCTGGCTCGTCTGGCAGGCATCATTGAAAGCCGCAAGGCTGTGAATGGCGGCGACCCCGAAAAAAGCTATGTGGCGCGTTTGCTGCACAAAGGGCCTGACGCCTTTTTGAAGAAGATCGGCGAAGAAGCGACCGAAACCGTGATGGCCGCCAAGGACGTGGACCACGGGGGCGATACTGCCAAGCTGGTCTATGAAGTGGCCGACTTGTGGTTCCACAGCATGATCGCGCTGGCGCACTATGGCCTGACGCCCGCCGACGTGGTCAATGAGCTGGCCCGCCGCGAAGGCCTGAGCGGTCTGGAAGAAAAAGCCTTGCGCAAAGTGCAAGAGCGCGAGCGTCTGGGCGAGTAAGCTGTGGCCATGAGCACACCATCGCCCGAAGACAACAACCTCACCGTCAGCTGGGTCAGCTACATCCTGCACCTGATCGTGGCCGTCAGTGCCATCACGCCAGGCGGGCAGCTGGGCCCGGCTTTGCTGGTGGTGGCTTTGGTCATGGACCTGGTCAAAAAGGGCGATGTCACCGGTTGGGAGGCCACGCATTTCAGCTTTCGCATCCGCACGGTGCTCTGGGCGGCGTTGCTGTACCTGATCACCGTGCCCTTGTGGTTTTTCTTTGTGCTCCCCGGCTGGCTGGCCTGGGGGCTGATTTCCATCTGGTTTTTGTATCGGATCGTCTTGGGCATGGTGCGTCTGAATGCGCAGCGCCCTGTGACCGAGTGATCCCGAAAGTGTCTGAACGATGAGCGATTCCAACTGTATTTTTTGCAAGATCATCGCGGGCCAGATCCCCTCGCGCAAAGTGCATGAAGATGAACATGTCTTCGCCTTTCATGACATCTCGCCCTGGGCGCCTGTGCATTTCCTGATCATCCCCAAGCTGCATGTGCCTTCGATGGCGCACCTGACGCCCGCGCATGAAGGCTTGATGGGCCACATGATGACGCTGGCGCCCAAGCTGGCGCTGCAAGAAGGCTGCAAGCCTTACCCCGATGGCGGTTTCCGGATCGTGCTGAACACGGGTGCCGAAGGTGGTCAGGAAGTCCACCATTTGCACATGCATGTGATGGGTGGCCCACGCCCCTGGCTCAAGGGCTGAAGCGGTACTTCAGAGGTCCAATTCCCGGCTTGTACAAGGCCGTTCATCTTCAAGGGGTGTATCCCCTTAGAATTCACGCAACATTAGGAGGTTTTCATGGGTTCCTTTTCCATTTGGCACTGGTTGATCGTCTTGCTGATCGTGGTCATGGTGTTCGGCACGAAGAAGCTGAAGAACATTGGCTCTGACCTGGGCGGTGCCGTCAAAGGCTTCAAAGATGGCATGAAAGAAGGCGGCTCTGCTGCCGATGACAAGGCTGCGCCCCCCGTGGCAGCGCCTGCCGTCGAGAAGACGACCATCGATGTCGAAGCCAAGACCAAGTCTTGATCGCTTGAACCACCGAGCTTGCTGTGCTTGACTTAGGCATTTCCAAAATGGCGCTGATTGGCGTCGTGGCGCTGGTCGTCATCGGTCCAGAGAAGCTGCCCCGTGTGGCGCGCACGCTCGGCACCTTGATTGGCAAGGCCCAGCGCTATGTGGCCGACGTCAAAGCCGAGGTCAACCGGTCCATGGACCTAGAAGAGCTCAAGAAGATGAAGGAAACCATGGAAACCGCTGCCCGCGATGTCGAGCAGTCGGTGCAAACCACGGCTTCCGAATTTGAAAAAGACTGGGCCGAGACCACGGCAGGCATGACCGGCATGACGGCCAGCTCTTCCACCTGGGAGCCCAGCCCCCCCAGCTACAAACACCCGGCCAAGAATTGGCGTCTCAAACGCGGCGCCACCCCGCAGTGGTACAAAGCCCGTGCGGGTGTGCGGACCAAGGCTTTGTCGGGCGCAGCCCGTGTGGCGCGTTACCGGCCCAAGTCACTCAACACCTGATGGTTGAGCGCTGATGGCGCCGGCTGTTCAACCTATTTCCCTATGTCCGATTCCAATTCCCCAGACGAACTCGCAGGAACCGAGCAGCCTTTTGTCGCCCACCTGATCGAGTTGCGCGATCGTTTGATCCGTGCGGTAGCGGCCATTGGCATTGCTGCGATGGTGTTGGCGGTGTTTCCAGGCCCAGGCGAGCTGTACGACATCCTGGCGCAACCCTTGGTGGCGCACTTGCCCAAAGGGGCGACCTTGATCGCGACGTCGGTGATCTCGCCGTTCATGGTGCCTTTGAAGATCATGTTGATGGCGGCTTTTTTGCTGGCCTTGCCGGTGGTGCTGTACCAGGTGTGGGCTTTTGTGGCACCGGGCCTGTATGCCCATGAGAAAAAGCTGGTGTTGCCCCTGGTGGTTTCCAGTACCGTACTGTTTTTGGTGGGTGTGGCGTTTTGCTACTTTTTTGTCTTCGGACAGGTCTTCAAATTCATTCAGGGTTTTGCACCCAAGAGCATCACTGCCGCGCCTGACATTGAGGCTTACTTGAGTTTTGTGCTCACCATGTTCCTGGCCTTTGGCCTGGCTTTCGAGGTGCCTGTGGCCGTGGTGGTGCTGGCCCGTATGGGTGTGGTCAGTGTGCAAAAACTCAAGGAATTCCGTGGCTATTTTGTGGTGCTGGCTTTTGTGATCGCTGCCGTGGTCACACCGCCCGATGTGGTCTCCCAGCTGGCCTTGGCCATTCCCATGTGCTTGTTGTACGAACTGGGCATTTGGGCGGCGCAAATTTTCATCAAGCACACCCAGGCGCCTGAAGAAGCCGAAGCTTGATTTGAACGGCTGATGCCATGAAAAAAGGGAGCGTGCGCTCCCTTTTTTGTGCCCGCTGTTCTGTGGGATGTCAGCGGTTGGGTTTGCGTTGCGTTGGGCGCTCGGTGGGCGTCAGGCGTAAGACCAATTCGCCATGCCTGCGCCAGACCTTCACATCGGTGGCGGTGCCCGGTTGCAGACTGGCCACTTGCGTCAGCAATTCAGAGACATTGCCGACATTCTGGCCAGCGACTTGAACGATCACATCACCCGGACGGATGCCCGCCTTGGCGGCAGGACCGTTTTGCAAAACGCCGGTGATGACCACGCCTTGCGGCAAGGCTTTTTTACCAGCTGCGGGCAGCTGGAAGCTCTCGGCCAATTCGGGCGTCAAGTCCTGGGGTTCCACGCCGATCCAGCCGCGCGAGACTTTGCCGTTCTTGAGCAGGTCTTGCATGACTTGCTGTGCGGTGGACACGGGAATGGCAAAGCCAATGCCCATGTTGCCGCCAGAGCGCGAATAAATCGCGGTGTTGATGCCCATCAGGTGGCCATGCACATCGACCAGCGCACCGCCCGAATTGCCGGGGTTGATCGCGGCGTCGGTCTGGATGAAATTCTCAAAGGTGTTGATGCCCAGGTGGCTGCGGCCCAGCGCGCTGACGATGCCTGACGTCACGGTCTGGCCCACGCCAAAGGGATTGCCAATGGCCAGCACCACATCACCCACCTGCAAATCCTGGGGTTGACCCAGCACGATGACCGGCAGTTTGTCGAGCTGGATTTTCAGGAGCGCCAAATCGGTGTCCGGATCGGTCCCGATCACTTTGGCCGCTGCACGCCGTCCGTCGGCCAACATGACCTCGATGTCGTCGGCGTCTTCGACCACATGGTTATTAGTCAGGATGTGGCCCTCGGGGCTGACGATCACGCCGCTGCCCAGGCCGCCAGTGTTCTCTTCGGTGTCACCCTCGAAAAAGCGTGACCAGGGGTCGGTGTTGCGCGATGTGCGGTTTTTGCTCGTGCTGATGCTCACCACCGCAGGCGATGCTTTTTGAGCAGAGGCGCTCAGGCTGCCGGCGGGGCGGTTCAAGGGTGAGCCCGCTGGCGCTTGCAGCAGCGTCATGCCGTCAGCTGAGCGATGCACGCTGCGCAGCCATTCAGGCTTGAGCGTGGCCACAACAAACCAGGCCGCCAACAAGACGGTGACGCATTGAGAGAAAAAGAGCCAATAACGTTTCATGCCGATGATTGTCCTTGATCTTTTCTGGCATGTGTTCAGAAGGTGTAAAGCCCTGACGCCCTTGGGCCACAATAGAAGCCATAGCCAAGAGAAGTTCACATGACCGATGCCAAGACCCTGGGCCAGGCGCTGGATGCGCTGCTGGAGCCTGAGCAATTCAAAGATTACGGGCCCAATGGCCTTCAAGTGGAAGGTGACCGTGAGGTTCGCCTGCTGGTCAGTGGCGTGACGGCCAGCCGTGCCCTGATCGAATCGGCCATCGAGGCGAATGCCGATGCCATTTTGGTGCACCATGGTTTGTTTTGGCGTGGGCAGGATGGTCGTGTGACCGGCTGGATGCGGGAGCGTCTGCGCCTGCTGCTGACGCATGGCATCCATCTGTTTGCCTACCACTTGCCTTTGGATGCGCACGCAGAACTGGGCAACAACGCCCAATTGGGGCGGGTGTTGGGCTTGCGGGCAGATGGGCGCTTTGGTGAGCAAAATCTGGGTTTCATCGGGCAGGGCGATCAGACTTGGGCCACAGCCCACAGCCTGGCCGATCATGTGGCCCGTGTGCTGGGGCGGCAGGTGACGTGTGTCTCTGGCCACGAGCGTCCGATTCGCCGAGTGGCCTGGTGCACGGGCGGTGCGCAAGGCTACTTTGAATCGGCCGTGGCAGCTGGGGCCGATGTTTTCATCACTGGCGAAATTTCCGAGCCGCAAGCCCATCTGGCGCGGGAAACGGGCGTGGCCTTTCTGGCTTGCGGTCACCATGCCAGCGAGCGCTATGGCGCCGCGGCTGTGGGTGCTCGCATCGCCCAGGATCTTGGGCTGGCGCACCGCTTCATCGAGATCGACAACCCCGCTTGATGGCCTTGACCCACATGACACAGCTGCCACTGCCTTTGGCCATCACCCCGGGTGATCCCTGCGGGATTGGCCCTGAAATCATCGCTCGCGCTTGGTGTGAGGCCCCCTCGGAAACACGCCATTGTTTTGTGGCCGGTGATGTGGGGGTGATGCGCCGCGCCATGGCTTTGGTCCAGGCGGCGCCGACTTTCCCGGTGTGCGAAATTGACAGCCCGGCACAAGCCTTGACCGTGCCGCCGCGTTGCTTGCCTGTGCTGCAGGTGGTGCCAACGGCGCCTGTGTTGCCCTGGGGGCAGGTGGATGCGCGTGCCGGTCAGTTGGCTGGCGAAGCGGTGTTGTGGGCCACCCGTGCGGCTTTGCGCGGTGAAGTGGCCGGCCTGGTGACTGCGCCACTGCACAAGGAGGCCTTGCATGCTGCAGGTGCGCCTTATGACCAGTATCCGGGGCACACCGAATTGCTGCAGGCCGAAGCGGCGCGGCATGCGGGCGTGACCTTGGCGCAGATGCCGGTACGCATGATGCTGGCCAATGACGAGTTGCGCACGGTCTTGGTCAGCATCCATGTGTCCTTGCGCGAAGCATTGGATGCCATCACGGTGGACCGGGTCTTGCAGACTTTGCGCATCACGCATGCTTCCTTGTCGCGGGTCTTGGGCCGTGCGCCGCGCATGGCGGTGGCGGGCGTCAATCCGCATGCGGGTGAAGGGGGCTTGTTTGGGCGTGAAGAAATCGACATCCTGCACCCGGCTCTGGCGCAAGCACGCTGGGAAGGGCTGGATGTGCATGGTCCCTTTGCGCCGGACACGGTCTTCATGCGCGCAAGGCGTCAGGCCGATGGCCGCCGTGAGTTCGATGTGGTGATCGCCATGTACCACGACCAGGGCTTGATCCCGGTCAAGTATTTGGGGGTGGAGCAGGGCGTGAACGTCACGCTGGGCTTGCCCTTGGTCAGGACCAGCCCGGACCACGGCACCGCCATGGATCGGGCGGGACAGGGCGTGGCCGATGCCAGCAGCATGGTCCAAGCCATTCGCATGGCTTGGCAGCTGGTCAGTGGTGGGCACTGACCGTGCTTTGCTTTAGCCTTTGTTCTTGAGGCTGTCGCGGATTTCGCGCAGCAACAAAACGTCTTCGGGGGTGATGGCCTCTGGTGCCGCTTCAGCGGGGGCCTCGGCGACCAGTTTGTTCATCTGGCGGATCATCACAAAGATGATGAAAGCCAGGATGATGAAGTTCAGGGCCACGGTGATGAAGCTGCCGTAGGCGAACACAGCGCCCATTTTTTTGGCTTCCACCAGGCTCAGCCCGGCCGCTTGTCCTGCCAGGCCCACGTAATAGTTGGAGAAATCCAGGCCCCCGAAGGCTTTGCTGACCAGAGGCATGATCAGGTCACCCACGGCGGAATCGACGATTTTGCCGAAGGCGCCGCCAATGATCACGCCGACCGCCAAGTCCATGACGTTGCCTTTGACGGCGAAAGATTTGAATTCTTGAAAAAATGACATGGCAATTTCCTTTGAAAGATGTGAATCATAAAGTTTATTGTTTGTCACGATCAAATCAAGCACTCTCAAGCTTTGTAAGTCGCTTGTCTGTTTCACTCCGCTACAATCCCCGGTTGACCCCGATAACGACTCGCTAGAGGAATCCCATGAGTGACACCCCAGTCGACAGCAGCAAGCGGACGTGGCTGATTGCCTCCACTTGCGCAGGCGCCGTAGGCGCTGGCTTTGTGGCCACCCCCTTCGTCAGCAGCTTCCAACCTTCCGAACGAGCTAAAGCCGCTGGCGCAGCCGTCGAAGTGGACATCTCCGCCCTCAAGGCTGGCGAGAAGCTCACTGTCGAGTGGCGCGGTAAGCCGGTTTGGATCATGAAGCGCACGCCAGAGCAGATTGAATCCCTGAAGAAGGTGGAAGGCCAGCTTGCTGACCCGAATTCCAGCCGCACGGCCTACCCCATTCCTGAGTACGCCAAGAACGGTCACCGTTCGATCAAGCCTGAAATCATGGTGGCTGTGGGCATTTGCACACACCTGGGCTGCTCGCCTGGTGACAAATTTGCAGCAGGCCCTCAGCCTTCGCTGCCCGATGACTGGCAAGGTGGTTTCCTGTGCGCATGCCACGGCTCGACGTTCGATCTGGCTGGCCGCGTGTTCAAGAACAAGCCCGCACCCGACAACCTCGAAGTGCCGCCTCACATGTACCTGTCTGACACCAAGCTCATCATTGGTGAAGACAAGAAGGCTTGATGGAGAACGACATGGCTGAATTCAAAGAAATTTCTCCGAACGCCCCTGCTGGCGAAAAGCTCCTGAATTGGGTGGACAACCGTTTCCCCGCTTCCAAGCTCTACAAAGAGCATCTGAGCGAGTACTACGCACCGAAGAACTTCAACTTCTGGTACATGTTTGGCTCCTTGTCGTTGTTGGTTTTGGTCATCCAGATCGTCACCGGCATCTTCCTGGTCATGCACTACAAGCCTGACGCCAACGTGGCGTTCGCTTCTGTGGAATACATCATGCGTGATGTCCCATGGGGCTGGCTGATCCGTTACATGCACTCCACAGGCGCTTCTGCGTTCTTCATCGTGGTGTATCTGCACATGTTCCGCGGTCTCATGTATGGCAGCTACCGCAAGCCACGTGAGCTGGTCTGGATCTTCGGTTGCGCCATCTTCCTGTGCCTGATGGCAGAAGCCTTCATGGGGTACCTCTTGCCTTGGGGCCAGATGTCCTACTGGGGCGCTCAGGTGATCGTGAACCTGTTCTCGGCCATTCCTTTCATTGGCCCTGATTTGGCTTTGCTGATCCGTGGCGACTTCGTGGTGGGCGATGCCACCTTGAACCGCTTCTTCAGCTTCCACGTGATCGCTGTGCCTCTGGTTTTGCTGGGCCTTGTGGTGGCGCACATCATTGCGCTGCACGAAGTCGGCTCCAACAACCCCGATGGCGTTGAAATCAAGGGCCCGAATGCCCCCAAGGATGCCCAAGGGCACCCTCTGGATGGCATTCCTTTCCACCCCTACTACACAGTGCATGACATCTTTGCTGTCAGCCTGTTCCTCATGGTGTTCACCGCGATTGTGTTCTTCGCACCAGAGTTCGGTGGCTACTTCCTTGAGTACAACAACTTCATCCCGGCCGATCCGCTGACCACACCATTGCACATTGCACCTGTGTGGTATTTCACGCCCTTCTACTCGATGCTGCGTGCCATCACCAGCGAGATGATGTACGCCTTGATCGCTTGCGTGGTGATTGGTGCTGTCCTGGCTGTCGCCAAGGGCAAGCTGCCCAGCCTGCTCAAGGGTGCGGTCATCGGTGCTGCTGTGGTCGTTTCCGCCATGATGCTGGCCATCGATGCCAAATTCTGGGGCGTGGTCGTGATGGGCGGTGCCGTCGTGATCCTGTTCTTCTTGCCTTGGCTGGACAACAGCCCTGTCAAGTCGATCCGCTACCGTCCTGACTGGCACAAGTACCTGTACGCCGTGTTCGTGATCAACTTCCTGATCCTGGGCTACCTGGGTGTGCAGCCTCCTTCCCCGATCGGCGAGCGCGTCTCTCAAGTCGGTTCCCTGTTCTACTTCGGCTTCTTCCTGTTGATGCCTTGGTGGAGCAAGCTGGGTACGCCCAAGCAGGTTCCCGACCGTGTGACTTTCACGCCTCACTGAGATCCGGAGATTCAAGAACATGAAAAACCTCAAGAAACTCGCGTTGGGCTTTGTGATGGCCCTCGGCTTGGTCACGGGCGCACAGGCTTCCGGTGGCGACACCATCGCCTGGGACAAAGCCCCATCCAAGACCAATGACCTGGCTGCTTTGCAAAACGGCGCCAAGTTGTTCGTCAACTACTGCCTGAACTGCCACTCTGCTGCTTTCATGCGTTACAACCGCTTGAAAGACATCGGTTTGACCGAACAGCAGATCAAGGACAACCTCTTGTTCGCTTCCACCAAGGTGGGCGACACCATGAAGGCGGCGATCGATCCGCTGCAAGCCAAGGAATGGTTCGGCAAGAACCCACCTGACTTGACCTTGATGGCACGTTCGCGTTCCGGTCATGGCGGCACCGGTGCAGATTACCTCTACACCTACCTGCGCAGCTACCACCGCGATGCAAGCAAACCCACCGGCTGGAACAACCTGGCCTTCCCGAACGTGGGCATGCCCAACGTTTTGTGGGAACTGCAAGGCGAGCGCCAGCCCGTCTACGAAGAGCGTGAAGAACATGGCCATGCTGTGCAAATCTTCAAAGGCTGGAAACAAGTCAAGCCCGGCACCATGACACCTCAACAGTACGATACTGCCGTGGGTGACCTGGTCAGCTACATGCAGTGGATGGCCGAGCCCGCACAAAACAGCCGCGTGCGCATTGGCGTGTGGGTCTTGCTGTTCCTGGCAGGTTTCACATTCATCGCCTGGCGCTTGAATGCCGCTTATTGGAAAGACATCAAGTAATTGATCTTTCACCCGGCGTTCGAGCCGGGTCTTGTGGAGTGGTGGGCCTTTGTGGCCTCCCACTCTTTTTGATTTTTTGAGGAGCCTCCCGCCATGATGGTGCTTTATTCCGGAACCACTTGCCCTTTTTCACACCGCTGCCGCTTTGTGTTGTTTGAAAAAGGGATGGACTTCGAGATCCGTGATGTGGACCTCTACAACAAGCCTGAAGACATCAACGTGATGAACCCCTACGGTCAGGTGCCCATCCTGGTCGAGCGCGATTTGATTTTGTACGAATCGAACATCATCAACGAGTACATCGACGAGCGTTTTCCACACCCTCAGTTGATGCCCGGTGACCCAGTCGACCGTGCACGCGTGCGCTTGTTCCTGCTCAACTTCGAGAAAGAGCTGTTTGCCCACGTCGTCACGCTGGAAAACCGCACCCTCAAGGGCAACGACAAGGCACTGGAAAAAGCACGCGCCCACATCCGTGACCGCCTGACTCAGTTGGCTCCCGTGTTCCTGAAGAACAAGTTCATGCTGGGTGACAACTTCTCGATGCTGGACGTGGCGATCGCGCCGCTGCTCTGGCGTCTGGATTACTACGGCATCGAGCTGAGCAAGAATGCCGCGCCTTTGCTCAAGTACGCCGAGCGCATCTTCTCGCGCCCGGCCTACATCGAAGCATTGACACCTTCCGAGAAAGTCATGCGCAAGTAATTGCCTGTGAGGACCGACATGTTCAGCGACACCGAACTGCCATCGACCCGCCCGTACCTGATTCGGGCCTTGTATGAGTGGTGTACCGAGAACGGCTTCACGCCCTATGTGGCGGTCAAAGTCGATGGCTCGGTGCAGGTGCCGCGTGAATATGTGCAAGGCGGTGAGATCGTCCTGAATGTGAGCATGGACGCCACCAGTTCGCTCAAGCTGGGCAATGAGTTCATTGAATTCAAGGCCCGCTTTGGCGGCAAACCACGCGACATCATGGTGCCCATCCACCGCGTCATGGCCATCTATGCCCGCGAGAACGGTCAAGGCATGGCGTTTCCGGTCAGCGACGAAGAGTCGGGGCCGGCCAACTTAGCGGCCGTTGACAAATCAAGCGCCGATGAGGGCGATGGTGAGCCCACGCCGCCGCCAGTTTCGGGGCGTCCCGCGTTGACGCGGATAAAGTAAAAAATTACGCGTGCTCGGCCAAAGTGCTGTGCTTAGCGCGTTAGAATCTAGCCCGTGCCGCTTTAGCTCAGTTGGTAGAGCACCCGCCTTGTAAGCGGTAGGTCGTCAGTTCGAATCCGACAAGCGGCACCAAAATCAAAAAGCCCCTGATCGCCAGATCAGGGGCTTTTTCTTTGTTGCTGGCGATCAAAGGTTCCGGTTTTGAACCTTGATGCGGATGGCGCTCACGTGCAGACCTTTTTGGTTCAAATGCGCTTGCAGCGCGGGGATCATCTGGCGCAATTTGGCCGCCACCGCATTCGAGCTGACCAGCAGACACCAAGAGCCCTCTTCGATGGGGCCGGCCTGAACACTGGACCTCAAGGGCGCTGGCAGCAGGCTGCGGATGGCCTGAAGGCGCTCGGATGATTCGCGCACGCGGCTGGCCAGCAGCGCAAAAGTGGGTGACTCTTGCACGGCTTGTTGCAGGGGGATGGGATGGTGGCGTCTTTGCATGGTGAACCGAAGCCAAGGCATTATCACGCAGCATCACCGCGCAGGCATGGACGCCGCTCAGAAGGGTCACCTTCAGAGGCTAAAATGATCCTTTGGTCTGACAGGGCCAGGTCGGGGTGCAGCAGGACTTGTTTTCTGTGACCCTGGCTTCAAATGAACCTTTTAACTTGACAGGATAGACGGTCTGTTTCTCAGCCTTTGGCTGAAGGTGGATCTCGTAGACATGGCCATCCCATTCCTCACCAAAATTTTCGGCAGCCGCAACGACCGTCTGCTCAAGCAATACCGCAAAACGGTGGAGCGCATCAATGCCCTGGAAGCGGGTCTGGAAGGCCTGAGCGACGACGCATTGCGCGCCAAGACCGAAAGCTTCAAGCAACGTGTGGCCGCAGGCGAGACGCTGGACGCGTTGCTGCCAGAAGCCTTTGCGGTGGTGCGTGAAGGCTCCAAGCGCGTCATGAAGATGCGCCACTTCGACGTGCAGCTGGTGGGCGGTATCGCCTTGCACAACGGCAAGATTGCCGAAATGCGCACCGGTGAAGGCAAGACCCTCACATCGACATTGCCTGCGTATTTGAACGCCCTGGCAGGCCGCGGCGTGCATGTGGTCACGGTGAACGATTACCTGGCCAGCCGCGATGCGCAGTGGATGGGCAAGCTGTTCAATTTCTTGGGTTTGTCGGTGGGCATCAACTTGGCTCAGATGTCCCGCGAGGAAAAGCAGGCCGCTTACAACTCCGACATCACCTACGGCACCAACAACGAGTACGGTTTTGACTACCTGCGCGACAACATGGTCTATGAAGCGCAAGACCGTGTGCAGCGCCCACTGAACTACGCCATCATCGATGAGGTCGATTCGATCCTGATCGACGAAGCCCGCACGCCCTTGATCATCAGCGGTCAGGCCGAAGACCACACCGCCACTTACGTGGCGATGAAGCAGGTCATCCCGATGCTGACACGGCAAGAGGGTGAAGCCGATCCCCGCACAGGCGAGGGCATCATCACCCCCGGTGACTTCACCGTGGATGAAAAATCACACCAGGTGTTCCTGACCGAAGACGGTCACGAGAAAGCCGAAGCCGTGCTGGCCCAGCTGGGCCTGATTCCGGAAGGCGCCAGCCTCTACGACCCGGCCAACATCACCTTGATGCACCACCTGAACGCCGCCTTGCGCGCGCAGCACCTGTACCACCGCGATCAGCACTATGTGGTGCAAGACGGTGAAGTGGTGATCGTGGACGAGTTCACCGGTCGTCTGATGACGGGCCGCCGCTGGAGCGATGGTCTGCACCAGGCCGTAGAAGCCAAGGAAGGCGTGCAGATCCAGGCCGAGAACCAGACCATGGCCTCGATCACCTTCCAGAACTATTTCCGCCTGTACAACAAGATCGGTGGCATGACCGGCACGGCCGATACTGAGGCCTACGAGTTCCAGGAAATCTACGGTCTGGAGACCGTGGTCATCCCGCCGCACCGCAAGAGCCAGCGCGAAGACCAGCTGGACCGTGTGTACAAGACCTCGCAAGAGCGCTACACGGCAGCCATTGCCGACATCCGCGAATGCCACGAGCGTGGCCAGCCGGTGCTGGTGGGCACCACCTCGATCGAAAATTCCGAGCTGATCTCGCAACTGCTCACGCAAGCGAAATTGCCGCACCAGGTGCTCAACGCCAAGCAGCACGCCCGTGAGGCCGACATCGTGGCCCAGGCGGGCCGTCCTGCCATGATCACCATCGCGACCAACATGGCCGGTCGCGGCACCGACATCGTGCTGGGTGGCAACATCGAAAAAGACATCCAGGCCATCGAGGCCGACGAGTCCTTGTCCGAACCCGATCGCCAGGCCAAAGTGGCCGCCCTGCGCGAGCAATGGAAGCTCACGCACGAGCAGGTCAAAGCCAACGGCGGCTTGCGCATCATCGCCACCGAGCGCCATGAATCGCGCCGCATTGACAACCAGTTGCGTGGCCGCTCGGGCCGCCAGGGCGATCCCGGCTCTTCGCGTTTTTACCTGAGCCTGGACGATCCTTTGATGCGCATTTTTGCGGGCGACCGCGTGCGCGCCATCATGGACCGCCTGAAAATGCCCGAAGGCGAAGCCATCGAAGCGGGCATCGTGACCCGCAGCATCGAAAGCGCGCAGCGCAAAGTCGAATCGCGCAACTTCGACATCCGCAAGCAATTGCTGGAATACGACGATGTCTCGAACGACCAGCGCAAAGTGATCTACCAGCAGCGCAACGACATCCTCGACGCGCAAGACATGGAAAGCCAGATCGCTTCTCTGCGCGAAGGTTGCTTCACCGACCTGGTTCGCCAGTACGTGCCTGCTGAGACGGTGGAAGAACAGTGGGACCTGGCCGCGCTGGAGAAGGTGCTGGCCGATGAATGGCAACTGCCTTTGAACCTGCGTGAAAAAGTGCAGGCCTCCAACGCGATCACCGACGACGAAATCCTCGAGACCGTGGTCGCTACGGCCCATGCCCAGTTCCAGGCCAAACTCGACCAAGTGGGTGCCGTCAACTTCACGCCCTTTGAGCGCATGGTCTTGTTGCAAAGCATCGACACGCACTGGCGCGAACACCTGAGCGCACTGGACTACCTGCGCCAGGGCATCCACCTGCGCGGCTATGCCCAAAAGCAACCCAAGCAGGAATACAAGCGCGAAGCTTTCGAGCTGTTCGGCCAGTTGCTGGACTCGGTCAAAAACGAAGTCACCCGCACCCTGATGCTGGTGCGCATCGAGTCCGAAGCGCAGATCGAACAAGCTGCGCACGACATCGAAGAGCGTGCCGAGCACATCAGCAACGTGACCTACAGCGCCCCCGACGAATCCGGCGAGCCGCAAACGGTGGCGGCGGATCAGACCGGACAGGACTGGGGTCTGGTGGGTCGCAACGATCCTTGCCCTTGCGGCAGTGGGAAAAAATACAAGCAATGCCACGGCAAACTGGCCTGAGCATGCTGGCATCCACACAACGGGCTTCGGCCCGTTTTGTTTGTGGACTTTGAATTCATCTTTATTTTTGAAAGATCACCATGCCTGTGAATCTGCCCTTGATCGATCCCGCCCAGTTGCATGCCGTTGCCGGTGTGCGTTGGGGCATCACCGAAGCCGGTGTGCGCAAAGCCGATCGCAAAGACCTGAGCGTGATGTTGCTCGATGCCGGTGCCAGCGTGGCGGGCGTGTTCACCAGCAACCGCTATTGCGCCGCGCCCGTGCAGGTGTGCCGTGAGCATCTGGCGCAAGGCAGTGCCGTGCGCGCCTTGGTCATCAACACCGGCAATGCCAACGCCGGCACAGGCGCACCCGGCCTGGCCCATGCGCGCCAGACCTGCGATGCCTTGGCCAGCTTGCTGCAGTGCGCGCCTGCGCAGATCTTGCCGTTTTCCACCGGTGTGATCATGGAGCCGCTGCCGGTCGAGCGCATCGTGGCCGCTTTGCCTGCGGCTTTGGCCCACGCGCAAGCGGCCCATTGGGCCCAGGCTGCCGAAGGCATCATGACCACCGACACCCAGCCCAAAGCGGCCAGCGTGCAAGTCAACATCGGTGGCAAGGCGGTGAACATCACCGGCATCAGCAAAGGCGCGGGCATGATCCGCCCCAATATGGCGACCATGCTGGGCTTTGTGGCCACCGATGCGAACATCGATCCGGCCTTGCTGCCCGCTTTGGTCAAGACCTTGGCCGATGGGTCTTTCAACCGCATCACCATCGACGGTGACACCTCGACCAACGACTCCTTCATGCTGATCGCCACCCACCAGGCCGGTCATGCGCAGATCACTTCGCTGGACAGCGCCGACGGTCAAGCTTTGTTCAAGGGCCTGATGCAGGTCGCGCGCCAACTGGCCCACGCCATCGTGCGCGATGGCGAGGGCGCCACCAAGTTCATCACCGTGCAGGTCGAAGGCGGCCGCACTGCTGAAGAGTGCCGTCTGGTGGCTTATGCCATCGCGCACTCGCCCCTGGTCAAAACTGCCTTCTTTGCCAGCGACCCCAACCTGGGTCGCATCCTCGCGGCGGTGGGTTATGCGGGCATCACCGATCTGGACCAAGGCCTGATCGAGCTGCACCTGGACGATGTGCATGTGGTCTCGCAAGGCGGTCGCCGCCCCGAGTACCGCGAAGAAGATGGCCAGCGCGTCATGAAAGGCAGCGAGATCACCGTGCGCGTGGGCCTGGGCCGTGGCACGGCCACCGACACGGTCTGGACCTGTGACCTGAGCCACGACTACGTCACCATCAACGCGGACTACCGTTCATGAATTCACCTGCAAGCTCTGCATTGGATCAACTGCTGGCCAAAGTCAGTCAGCTGGTCGACCGCATCGAATCGGTCCTGCCCCAACCGCTGTCGGCGCCCGACTGGTCGCAAGCCATTGCCTGGCGTTACCGCAAGCGCTCTTCGGGGCATGGCGTGCTCGAACCCGTGCGCCATGTGGCCGCCATGACGCTGGACGACCTGCAGGAAATCGACCAGCAAAAAGAAAAACTGCAGCGCAACACCGAGCAGTTCGTCAACGGTCGTCCGTCCAACAATGTGCTCTTGACGGGCGCACGCGGCACCGGCAAGTCCTCGCTCATCAAGGCCTGCCTGAACTCGTATGCCGCGCAAGGCTTGCGCCTGATCGAAGTGGACAAAGCCGATCTGACCGATTTGCCCGACATCATCGAAGTCGTCGCCTCGCGCCCAGAGAAATTCATCGTCTATTGCGATGACCTGAGCTTCGAAGACGGCGAGCCTGGCTACAAGGCGCTCAAGTCCATTCTGGACGGCACCGTGGCCGCGGCCACTCCCAATGTGCTGATCTATGCGACCAGCAACCGCCGCCATCTCTTGCCCGAGTACATGAGCGAGAACCTCACCTACAAACACACCGAAGACGGCGAAGTGCACCCCGGTGAAGGCGTGGAAGAAAAGATCTCCTTGTCCGAGCGTTTCGGCTTGTGGATCAGCTTTTATCCTTTCTCGCAGGACGAGTACCTCACCATCGCGGGCCAATGGCTCAGCGCCTTGGGCGCCACGCCTGCGCAGATCGACGCGGCCCGCGCCGATGCCTTGTTGTGGGCTTTGGAGCGCGGCTCGCGCAGCGGCCGTGTGGCCTACCAGTTCGCCCGTGATTTCATGGGCCGTCAGGCTGCAGCATGAGTGGCCTGTTGGTTGCCGATGGCGAGCGTCAGCGCGAAGGCGGTGCTGAGCGGCCCGCAGTCGATGTGGCTGTGGGTGTGTTGATGCAGGCCGACGGCCAGTTTTTGTTGACCTCACGCCCCGAGGGCAAGGTCTATGCGGGTTATTGGGAGTTCCCGGGCGGCAAGCTCGAAGCCGGTGAAACGGTGGAAGAGGCTTTGCGTCGCGAACTGCAAGAAGAGCTCGGCATCGTGATCGGCCAAGCCCAGATCTGGAAAACCCAGATGGTGGACTATCCGCACGCCCTGGTGCGTCTGCACTTTTGCAAAGTGTGGGACTGGCAGGGCGACTTGCAAATGCGCGAAGCGCAATCCCACGCTTGGCAGCAACTGCCGGTGGACGTGGTGCCGGTGTTGCCCGGCACTATCCCTGTGTTGACCTGGTTGGCCGAAGAGCGCCAGTTCAGCGGCGCCACGCACCGCTGAAAAAAATCAGTCCTTGGTCGCGTGCCTTTGCACGCAGTCGATGTAGGCCGCGCCGTCGGGCATGCGGCCTGCGCGTTGGCTTTCATAGACCATGCGGCCCAGGCATTCCATGGCCTGGTGGTGCGCGTCGTGCAGTGAGTTGAGTTTGTGGGTCAGCAATTCCACCGCCTGGCGGATGCCTCGGGGCTGGTCGATGCTGCATTGCTCGCTGATCGACAGGTGCATGGACAAGTGCAAAAACGGGTTTTCCTTGTTGGGGTCGACCTTGAGCATGCTGGCCAGGGCCGCGTCCACATCGGCCAGTTCGGCGTGGTATTCGGGATGCTCGTCAATCCATTGGCTCACCAGCATTTCCATGGGTTCCAGCGGTGCCGCAGTTTTGGCTTTGGCGTACACGCCACAAAAAAATCGCCGCACATCGGCTTGTGAAGGTTGGATCAGCATGGGGTGGATTGTCCTTCATGTTGCCCGAGGCAGCCTGCGATGGGGCCATGGGGCTCGGGCTCAGAGGCGCTTCGCTTTGCCACATCGCCCAATCCCCATGGCCCCATCGCAGGCATGGTGCATGGCATCGGCAGTCGCAGAGTCTGAAGAGGGGCTGGCCCTGTTCGCGCGATGTGGCAAAGCGAAGCGCCTCTGAGCGCGGGCAGGGCCAGCCCCTCTTCAGACGGGTTAAGCCCTAGAATGAACCAATTGAAACGCCAAACATGCAATAAAATGCATGAAAACTTAACCTGGAGATTGAGAACATGAACCAAGCCTACATTTGCGATGCCATCCGCACCCCCTTCGGCCGTTACGGTGGTGCCCTCTCCAGCGTGCGCACCGACGACCTGGGCGCTGTGCCCCTGCGCGCCTTGATGGCCCGCAACCCGAATGTGGACTGGGCCGCCGTGACCGACGTGCTGTACGGCAACGCCAACCAGGCCGGTGAAGACAACCGCAACGTGGCCCACATGAGCAGCTTGCTGGCCGGTTTGCCGATGGACGTGCCTGGTGCCACCCTCAACCGCCTGTGCGGCTCGGGCCTGGATGCTGTGGGCACCGCAGCGCGTGCCATCAAGGCCGGTGAAGCCAGCCTGATGATCGCCGGTGGCGTGGAGAGCATGAGCCGCGCCCCGTTTGTCATGCCCAAGGCCGAGAGCGCCTTCAGCCGCGCCAATGCGGTGTACGACACCACCATTGGCTGGCGCTTTGTCAACAAGCTGATGAAGGCCCAGTACGGTGTGGACTCCATGCCCGAGACGGCCGAGAACGTGGCCACCGATTTCAAGATTGAGCGCGAAGCGCAAGACCTGATGGCCTACAACAGCCAGTTGCGTGCGGTGGCGGCCATCAAGGCCGGGCACCTGGCCCGTGAAATCGTGGGCGTGAGTATTCCCCAGAAAAAGGGCGACGCCATCATCGTCGACACCGACGAACACCCCCGTGAAACCAGCCTCGAAGCGCTGGCCAAGCTCAAAGGCGTGGTGCGTCCGGACGGCACCGTGACCGCAGGCAACGCCTCGGGCGTGAACGACGGCGCCTGCGCCTTGCTGCTGGCCGATGAGGCCACCGCGGCCAAGAACGGCCTGACCCCCAAAGCGCGCGTGGTCGGCATGGCCACTGCGGGCGTGGCCCCGCGCATCATGGGCATTGGCCCCGCGCCTGCCACCCTCAAGGTGCTGGCCCAGACTGGCCTGACGCTGGACCAGATCGATGTGATCGAACTGAACGAAGCCTTTGCCGCACAAGGCCTGGCCGTGCTGCGCATGTTGGGCTTGAAGGACGATGACGCCCGCGTGAACGCCTGGGGCGGCGCGATCGCCTTGGGCCACCCGCTGGGGGCTTCTGGTGCGCGTCTGGCCACCACCGCCATCAACCGCCTGCACAGCACGGGCGGCCGCTACGCGCTGTGCACCATGTGCATCGGCGTGGGTCAGGGCATTGCGCTGATCATCGAGCGGGTTTGATCGATGGACCCCGGATCAAGTCCGGGGTGACAATTTATTCAAGTCCGGGGCGACACCTCTGGCCACCAGCCCCTTCGGGGGCTTTTTTGTGCCTGCTCGAATTCTTCGGCGCTGACCTCGATCTCCATGCGCAGCAGCGCTGCGCCCATGGCTTTGCCCAGGTTGTCCAGGCGCAGGTTGCGCGCACCGCCGCCTTGCAGTGCGCCGTGCAAAACAAATTTCAGGGCCAGGATGTGGGGCAGTGGCCAGGCATCCACCTGACCGGGCAGCCAGGGCGCGAAGTGCGCCTGCACTTTGGCCGCCGTGACCTCGCGTTCGAGGATGCGGTAACCCGCTTCGTTCCAGGCAAACAGGCCGAAGTCGACCCAATCGGCTTTGTCGCCGCTGCGGGCGTGGGCCAGTTGCACCAAGGGAATGCGTCGTGTCGTGCTCATGCTTGCACCTCCAGCATCTGCACATGGGCTGTCACCCGGGTTCTGTCGATCAGCGTGGGCCAGATGCCCAGCAACTCGCTGGTGTTGTTCAGGCCCTGGAATCCGCAGGTGTAGGCCGGGCCGCTCAAAGCCATCCACGGAAAGAGTCGGCCAAAGCCATCGGCAGCCGCTTTGCTGGGGGTGCGCAGGACCATGCGCACCCAGATCTCGTGACGTTCATTGAGATCGGCTGCTGACGGCAGTGGGGCCAAAGCCCCATGCGCAGAGTTCAGGCCGGGGTACTCCACAAACAATTCATCGAAAAGGATTTTTCTTTCCTTCAATTGTTCGCGGATGATGCGCTCGGCCGCTTGCACTTTGTCCCAGGCATCGGGCCATGAAAAGCCCCAGCTGATGTCAGCCTTGAAGCCATCCTTGAAGCCTGCCACCACCTTGAGCTGGTCGGTGGGGGCGCTGCCTTGTGCACCGGTCAAGCGCACACGGTTTTGGCCTTCGTCGTGCAACTGGATCTGCCCCATGTTGAGCACCACATCGGGCGAGAAATACGCATGCGGGTTGTGCACCTCGTACAGCAATTGCTGGCGCACGGTGTCAAAGTTCACCAGCCCGCCGGTGTCCGGTGCTTTGGTGATGATGGCCGTGCCGTCGGCATGCACCTCGGCAATCGGGTAGCCGATGTGGCCCAGATCCGGAATGTTTTGCCAGTGACCCTGGTCCCCAAAATTGCCGCCGCTGCCTTGGCCCGAACATTCCAGCAAATGTCCCACGGTCAGGCCCTGGGCCAGGAGGTTGAAGTCTTCGGGCGTTTGGGCATCCGAGAGCTTCCAGCCCAGGCCGTGCACCAAGGGGCCCAGAAACAAGGCCGCATCGGCCACGCGCCCGGTGATGACGATGTCCGCACCTTGCGACAGTGCATCCACGATGGGCTGCGCACCGAGGTAGGCATTGCCAAACACCAGGCGCTCACGCACCGTGCCCACATCGCCGCCGTTCATCAGGTGGTCAAAGCGTGTGTGTTCGTCCTGCAAGAGGTCGAGCACATCGTCGCCCGACACCACGGCGATGCGCGGGTGCCAGCCTTTGCCCGCCAGCGCCGTTTGCACGGCTTGTGCCCCGCCCATGGGGTTCAGGCCGCCTGCATTGCACACGAACTTCACGCCACGTGCTTGCATCAAGGGCCACAGGCGCATGAGCATGGGCACCACATCGCGCGCATAGCCCAGCGAGGGATCGCGTTGCCGGTCTTTTTGCAAGATGGCCAGGGTCAATTCGGCCAGGTGGTCGCTGGCGATGTACTGCACATCGCCGCGCTCAATGCTGGCGGCCACGGGCTCCCAGTTGTCGCCATAAAAACCAAGCCCCGAGCCAATGCGTATGGATTGCGTCATGGGCCCATCTTGCTGCGCCGCACGTGACTGTGGATGGGGGACAACCCCTAGGGTCAGTCTCGTGAAAGACATACACAATCGCACGACCGTTCGCAAATGGCCAAATGTGAAACACAGCGTTCATTCGGCCTGGCGCAGGACGACAGAAGTACAACAAGGAGACAAGCGTGCAAGTGCTGCAACTGCTCATCAGCGGTGTGGCTCAGGGCTGTATCTATGGACTCATTGCCCTGGGTTTCGTGCTGATTTACAAGGCCACCGAAACGGTGAGCTTTGCCCAGGGTGACCTGATGATGGTCGGTGCTTTCGCGGGCTTGGCCACCATGACTTGGCTGGGCATGCCCTTTTGGTTGTCGGTGCCCGCTGCCATCATCGCCATGGGGGTGTTTGGCGTTTTGCTCGAACGCCTGGTCATCCGCCCGATCCTGGGGCAACCCGCTTTCTCCATCGTCATGTTGACCATTGGCGTGGGTTATGTGCTGCGTGGCCTGATCACCATGATCCCCGATGTCGGTACCGACACCCACACCATGCCTGTGCCTTATGCCGGTCAGGTGTTGCAAATGGGCACGCTGGTGGTGGCGGCTGAGCAGCTGGTGGTGATCGCCTTCACCACGGTGCTCTGCCTGGGCTTGTTTGCCATGTTCAAGTACAGCAAGCTGGGCATTGCCATGCAGGCTTCGTCGCAAAACCAGCTGGCCGCCTATTACATGGGCATCCCGGTGCAAAGCCTCAACGGGCTGGTCTGGGGTCTGGCGGCCGGTGTGGCGGCGGTGGCGGGTTTGCTGCTCGCGCCCATCACCTTTGTGCACGCCAACATGGGCTTCATTGGTCTGAAGGCTTTTCCGGCAGCGGTGGTCGGGGGCTTTGGCAGTTTGCCCGGGGCCATCGTGGGTGGACTGGTGATCGGCATCGTGGAGTCCATGGCTGGTTTCTATTTGCCTGAAGGCGTGAAAGACATCGCGCCTTACATCGTGGTCTTGCTCATGCTGGTGCTCAAGCCCAATGGCTTGTTTGGCGAAAAACTGCGCAAGAAAGTCTGAGGCCTTCGCATGCGATTCATTTTCAAAACCCAATACAACCAGGACATCACGCTGGCCAAGCACGGCGGCCATGTCTTCTGGTACAGCCTGCTGGCGCTGTTTCTGGTGGCCGCGCCCTGGGTGCTGGCCGAATACTGGCTGGCGCAATTGACCTTTGTGCTGATCTACGCGGTGGTGGGCCTGGGCCTGATGCTGTTGGCGGGCTTCACCGGCCTGTTCTCCATGGGGCATGCGGCCTTTTTGGGCGTGGGGGCCTACACCGAAGCCGTCATGGTTAATGCCGGTGTGCCTTTTCCGTTGGCGCTGATTTGTGCTGGTTTGTTCTCGGCCATCGCGGGCGTGGTGGTGGGTCTGCCTGCGCTGCGTGTCAAAGGCATTTACCTGGGCATGGCCACCTTGTCTTTTGGCTTCATCGTGGAAGAAGGCATTGCCCGTTGGGAGCACATGACCGGCGGCAATGCGGGCCTGAGTGTCAACCCACCTGCCATGCTGGGCTGGACGCTGGACAGCACCGAGTCGTTTTATTTCCTGTGCCTGGTGGTGGCGGTGGGAGCCACGTTGGCCATCCTCAATTTGCTGCGTTCATCGACCGGGCGGGCTTTTGTGGCCATCCGGGACTCCGAAATCTCGGCGCAAAGCATGGGCATCCACCTGGCCCGTTACAAGACCCTGTCGTTCGCCCTGTCGGCCGCGTTGGCGGGCATTGGCGGCGCTTTGTATGCACACAAGATCCAATTCCTCTCGCCCGACCAGTTCAACATCATCCAGTCGATCGACTTGCTGCTGATGGTGGTGATCGGTGGTTTGGGCTCGGTGCATGGGGCCTTCCTGGGTGCGATCTTTTTGATCGTCATGCCCCAGTTGATCGCCATGGGCAAAGACTTCTTGCCTGCCGCCATCGGTGGTGCCACTGGTTTGCAGGGCACGGTGTACGGCATGGTGCTGATCGCCTTTGTGTTGTTTGAACCGCTGGGTTTGTATGGCCGCTGGCTCAAGGTGCGGACTTGGTTCCAGCTGTTCCCCTTCTACCGCCGCGGCATGTTCAAGCGCCAGAAATCCTTCCAGAAGTCGGACCGCCTCAAATGAACGACGACATCCTTTTATCTGCCCAGAACCTGAGCGTCCGCTTTGGCGGCGTGCTGGCCGTCAACAACGTGAGCTTTGACGTCAAGCGCGGCGAAGTGTTCACCCTGATCGGCCCCAACGGCGCAGGCAAGACCACAGTGTTCAACCTGATCAGCCGCATCTACACGCCCACCACCGGCGTGATCGACTATGCGGGGCCTGATGGCACGCTGCGCCTGACCGACCAGCCGCCGCACAACATCGCCGGTCTGGGCATTGCCCGCACCTTCCAGAACATCGAGTTGTTCGAGCACGCCACCGTGCTGCAAAACCTCTTGATTGGTCGCCACACCCACCGCAAAACCGGTTTGTGGAGCGAGATGTTTTTCAGCGCAAAAACCCGCGCCGCCGAAATCGAAGCGCGTGAAAAGGTCGAAGAGGTCATCGACTTCCTCGACCTGCAACACCACCGCGACTCGATGGTGGCGGGCTTGCCCTATGGCGTGCGCAAAGTGGTCGAGCTGGCCCGTGCCTTGTGCACCGAGCCCAAGCTGCTTTTGCTGGATGAGCCTTCGTCAGGTTTGAACGTCGAAGAGACCGAAGACATGGCGTTCTGGATTTCCGACATCCAGCACGAGCTGGGCATTTCGGTGCTGATGGTCGAGCACGACATGGGCCTGGTGTCCAAAGTGTCTGACCGCGTGCTGGCCATGAGCCAGGGCCAGGAGCTGGCCACGGGCACGCCCAGCCAGGTGCAAAGCGATGCCGGTGTCATCGAGGCCTATCTGGGCTCGGTGGACGATGTGTCCAGCCTGCGCCGCGAAAACCACAAAGCGGAGGCCGCATGAACACCCCCGTGATCGAAGACAACATCGTCCTCAAACTGCTCAACGTCGAAAGCGCCTATGGCCCGATCAAGGCCATCCGGGGCGTGAGTTTGCAGGTCAAGAAAGGCGAGATCGCCACCGTGCTGGGCTCCAACGGCGCGGGCAAAACCACCATCTTGAAAACCATCAGCGGCATCATCGACCCGCGCAAGGGCTCGGTCGAATTCAAGGGCCAGAACATCACCGCCATGGACCCGGCCCTGATCGTGCAGCGTGGTCTGATGCATGTGCCCGAAGGCCGCGAGGTCTTTCCGCTGCTGTCGATCCGCGACAACTTGCTCATGGGGGCTTTCACCCGCAGCGACCGCGATGGCGTGGCCCGCGACATGGAGGCCGTCTTCAACTACTTCCCAATCTTGCGCGAGCGTGCCGCGCAAGACGCGGGCTTGCTCTCGGGCGGGCAGCAGCAAATGCTGGCCATCAGCCGGGCCCTGATGGCCAATCCCGATTTGATTTTGCTGGACGAACCCAGCTTGGGCCTTTCCCCGAAGCTGACCAAAGAGATCTTCGAGATTGTGGTGCGCATCAACCGCGAACGCGGCACCACCATCTTGCTGGTTGAGCAAAACGCCAACATGGCGCTCAATGCCTCGGACTACGGCTATGTGCTCGAAAACGGCCGCATCGTGATGGAAGACACTTGCGCCCGCCTGCGCGAAAAGGACGACATCAAGGAGTTCTATCTGGGCATGAAGGAAGAGGGCGTGCGCGCCGACCGCCGCTGGAAAAAGAAGAAAACCTGGAGATAAGACAGATGAGCAACCTCTGGGACGCATCGGGCATCCAGCCCAACAAAAACATCGTCATGGCGGGCGAGACCATCCCCGCGATTTTCTGGAACGCGGTGGCCGCACGCGGCCCCAACGTGTGGATGCGCCAAAAAGAGTTGGGCATCTGGCGCAGCTGGACCTGGAACGAAACCGCGAAGGCCGTGCGCGAGATTGGCCACGGCCTGATGTCGCTGGGCTTTGACGCGCACCACACCGCCTCCATCCTGTCGAACACCAACATCGAATGGGTCTTGTGTGACCTGGCGGTGCTGAGCGCTGGTGGCGTGGCCAACGGCATCTACCCCACCGATGCGGCCGATCAGGTGCATTACCTGTGCGAAGACTCGGGCACTTCGGTCCTGTTTGTCGAAGACGACGAGCAGCTCGACAAAGCCCTGGCGGTGCGCGACAAGCTGCCGCTTTTGAAGAAGATCGTCGTGTTCGACATGGACGGTCTGCGCGAGTTCAAAGACCCGCAGGTGATCAGCCTGGACGACTTGCGCGCCTTGGGCCGCGAGCATTTGGCATCGCACCCCGACCTGCTGGCGCAGCGCACAGCCGCTTGCCGACCGGAAGACCTGGCCATTTTGGTCTACACCTCGGGCACCACCGGCAAGCCCAAGGGCGGCATGCACAGCCACCGGGGCCTGGTCTACAGCGTGCGGGGCTACAACACGCTGATTGCGCGTGACGAGACCGACGAGTGCATGTGCTTTTTGCCCCTGTGCCACATTGCCGAACGCATGGGCGGCGAGTATTTCTCGCTTTACACCGGGGCCAAACTCAACTTTGTCGAGAACCCCGAAACCGTGCCCGAGAACGTGCGCGAGATCGCGCCCACCGTGTTCACCGGTGTGCCGCGCGTGTGGGAGAAGTTTTATTCCGGCGTGATGATCGCGCTCAAGGAGGCCGGGGGCTTTCAACAGGCCGTGTATGGCTGGGCCATTGGCGTGGGCCAGAAGGTGGCCGAATTGGTGTTGCAACGTCAAACTGTGCCCTGGCACCTGAAGCTGCGTTTTCATGTGGCCCGCTGGTTGGCGCTCAACAATGTGCGCAAGATGATTGGCATCCACAAGGCCCGTTTTTTGGTCACAGGTGCGGCCCCCATTTCACCTGACTTGGTGCGCTGGTACCTGGCGTTGGGCCTGCCCATGCTCGAAGTCTGGGGCATGACCGAGACCTGCGGTGCCGCTACCGGCGTGCCTGCCAACCACATCAAGCCCGGCTCGATTGGCCCGGCTGCCGAGTTCAACGAAGTGCGGCTGGACCCGTTGACCAGCGAGATTCTGGTGCGCGGCCCCAATGTGTTCATGGGTTACCTGAACCTGCCCGAGAAAACCGCCGAGACCATCGATGCCGATGGCTGGCTGCACACGGGCGATGTGGGCGTGATGGACGAGGAAGGGTTTTTCCGCATCACCGACCGCATGAAAGACATCATCATCACGGCTGGGGGCAAGAACATCACCCCGAGCGAGCTGGAAAACGAATTGAAATTTTCGCCCTACATCACCGACGCGGTGGTGATCGGCGACAAACGGGCCTACCTCACCGTGATCATCATGATCGACCAGGAAAACGTGGAGAAATACGCGCAAGACAACGATGTGCCGTTTTCCAACTACGCCAGCCTGACCCGCGCCGCCGAGGTGCAGGCGCTGATCCAGGGCGAGATGGAGCGGGTCAACAAGAAGTTTGCCCGCGTGGAGCAGATCAAAAAATTCTGGTTGCTCGACACCCAACTGACCGCCGAAGACGAAGAGCTGACGCCCACCATGAAGCTCAAACGCAAACTGGTTCAACAAAAGTACGCGCCGCAGATCGAGGCGATGTACCGCTGACCGATTCATTTTTCACTACAACAGGAGACAAGCCCCATGAAAATCAAACTCAGTCTGATCGCTGCAGCGATGGCGCTGACCGCAGGTAGCGCCATGGCCCAAACGCAGGGCGTGAGCAAAAACGAACTCGTGCTCGGGTCCATCCAGGATTTGTCCGGCCCACTGGCCGGCTTTGGCAAGCAAGTGCGCCTGGGCATGCTGCTGCGTGCCGATGAAGCCAACGAACAAGGTGGTGTCAACGGCCGGACCATCAAGCTGCTGGTCGAAGACTCGGGCTATGACCCGCGCCGTGCGGTGCTGGCCGCCCAGAAGCTGGTCAACCAGGACAAGATTTTTGCCATGATCGCCCACATCGGCACGGCCCAGAACATGGCCGCCATGCCGGTGCAGTTCCAGAAGAACGTGGTCAACTTCTTCCCGGTGACTGCGGCGCGTGAAATGTACGAGCCCTTCCACAAGCTCAAGTACTCCTTTGCCGCCACTTACTTTGACCAGATGCGCCAGGCTGTGCCGGCCATGGTCAAGGAAAAAGGCGCCAAGCAGCTGTGCGCCATGTACCAGGACGATGAATTTGGCCTGGAAGTGTTCCGGGGCGCCGAAGCGGGCCTGAAGGACGCGGGCCTGCAGTTTGCCGAAGTCACCACCTATAAGCGCGGTGCGACCGACTTTGCATCGCAAATGCAAAAGCTCGCTTCGGCCAAATGCGATTTCGTGGTCATGGGCACCATCATCCGCGAAACCATTGGCGGCATCGCCACCGCACGCCGCCTGGGCTTCAACCCCACCTTCATCGGCTCGAGCGCGGCCTACACCGACCTGATCCACAAGCTGGGCGGCCCTGCCATGAATGGCTTTTACGCCACCATGACCGTGCAACACCCCTACCTGGACGAAGCCGCGCAGAACATCCGTTTCTGGGCCAACAAGTACAAGACCAAGTTCAACGAAGACCCGACCGTGTTCTCGGTTTATGGCTACAACGCTTTGGACTCGTACCTGCGTGCGGTTGAAAAAGCCGGTGCCAATTTGACGACCGAGAGCTTCATCAAGGCCATGGATACGATGAAGCTGCCACCCGACATGTTCGGCAGCCCCGAAATGACCTTCAGCCCGACCAAGCGTCTGGGCAGCAACATCTCGCGCATGTCGCAGATCCAGGACGGCCGTTGGAAGGTCGTCTCCGACTACCCCAAAGCCAAGTGATCCACGCAGCGCTTGCTGCATGAAAAAAACCGCCAGTGCCCGCAAGGGCCTGGCGGTTTTTTCTTGGAGGGGATCAGATGCCCAGTTGCTTGGCCGCCAGCTCTTTCATGATTTCTTCGGCGCCACCCCCGATCATCATGACCTTGACTTCACGGTAAATCCGCTCGCTCACGGTACCGCGCATGTAGCCCATGCCGCCCAGCATCTGCACCGCCGCATCGGCGCAAAACTGCATGGTTTGGGTGGCGTGGTTTTTCAAGAGGCACACCTGGGCCACCCATTGGGGGCCGGTCTGGCCCGCATCGGCTTGCTGCGTGACCGCATCCACCCAGGCCTGGGTGGACGAGATGCGCATTTGCATGTCCATCAGTTTGTGGCGGATCGCCTGTCGCTCGATCAGGGCCGCGCCAAAGGTCTGGCGTTGGCGGCTCCAGTCCAGGGCTTCGTCAAAGCAAGCCTCAGCAAAGCCCAGCGCCATGGCCGACATGGCCAGGCGCTCGCCATTGAAATTGCCCATGATCATCTTGAAGCCCGCGCCTTCGTCGCCGATTCGGTAGCGCTGGGGCACGCGCACGCCGTCAAAGCGCAGCTGTGCGGTGTCCGAGCTGTGCCAGCCCATTTTGTGCAGACGCGTGCGCGAGATGCCGGGTGTGTCGCCGGGCACCACGACCATCGAGATGCCACCGGCCCCCTTGCTGGCCGCATCGGTGCGCACGGCCAGCGTGATCCAGTCTGCGCGCAGGCCCGAGGTGATGAAGACTTTTTCGCCGTCGATCACATAGTCCGCGCCGTCGGCACGGGCCGTGGTGCGCAGGCTGGCCACGTCCGAGCCACCTCCGGGCTCGGTGATGGCCAAGGCCGCGATGCGCTCGCCGCGCAGCACAGGCGGGACCACTTCGGCTTGCAGCTCGGCGCTGCCATGCGCCATGACCGGGGGCAGACCGATGTTGAGCGAGAACAGGCTGGCCATCACGCCGCCGCTGCCACCGTAACGCGCCAGGGTTTGCGATAGGACGTTGCGTGCGCGCCAAGGCGCGGGCGTGCCGCCCAAATGTTCGGGATAGCCCAGGCCCAGCAAGCCCAGCTGTGCGGCTTGGGTGTAAAGCGATCGGTCAAACTGACCGGCTTCTTCCCATGCGGCCACATGCGGGGCGATGGCCTGGCGGGCAAAGCGCTCCACCGTGGTCTGCAGGCTTTGCAGGTCTTCTGATGTGAAATTGGCTGTGAATTCAGTGGTGTTCATGCGGCGTCTTTCCATTGCACCAGCACCTGGCCGGGGCCCACTTGCTGGCCGACGGTGGCCGAGAGGCTGTGCACCACCGCATCGCGTGGGGCACACAAGATGTGTTCAAGCTTCATCGACTCGATCACCAGCACGGCATCGCCCTGTTTGACCGCTTGGCCCTCTTGCACATGCAGCGCGATCAGCTTGCCGTTGAAGGGCGCGCGCAAAGACTGCGCAGCTTGTGCGCTTGCGCCTGTGCTGGGCGCGCTATGGCTTTGGTCGCTGAGCCACAGCTCAAAGTTCTCGGAGCCTTGCAGTTGCACATGCCAGCGCATGTCGGTGCCCGCATTCCTGCATGCCGCGGCACGCGCTTGCCAGCGCTGGCCATTCAAGTCGATGTGCAGCCATTCGTTGCGGCGCTCCACACGGGCCTGGTGTGTGGCATCAACTGTTTGGATGCGCACTTGCCCCCGGCCAAGTTCTTGCACGCTCAGCGAAAAAATTTCTGAACCCAGGCCCATGCGCACTGGCCGCATGAATGGGCTGGGCATCGCGGCTGCGGGCGCTTGGCTGGCATAGAGCACGGCCAGCGCGGCCACGGTGCGTGCCTCGCTCGTGGCTTGCAGGCTTTGGCGCACCGCATCGGCTTCTTCGGCCAGGAAGGGGATCAATGCCTCACCGGCACGGAACACCGGGTGCTGCAAGCAAGCGGCCAGAAAGGCGCGGTTGGTGGGCAGGCCCAGCACGGCGGTCTGGTTCAAGCCGGTGCGCAGGCGGTCGATGGCTTCACTGCGTGTGGGCGCGTGGGTGATCAGTTTGCCCAGCATGGCGTCGTAGTGCGGTGTGACCACCGCGCCTGCGTGCAGTGCATGGTCAAAGCGCAAACCCTCTGGCGCGGTAAAGGCCTGCACCGTGCCGGTCTGCGGGGTGAAGTGTTCGTCTTCGGCGCACAGCCGCACCTCGATGGCATGGCCTTGCAGGCGCACATCGGCCTGCGTCAGGGGCAGCGGCTCGCCGCGTGCGATGCGCAGCTGCCACTCGACCAGATCGAGACCCGTGAGCAGCTCGGTCACCGGGTGTTCCACCTGCAGTCGGGTGTTCATCTCCATCAGATAAAAGGGCTTGTCGGTCTGTGCTTCGTCCAGCAAAAATTCCACCGTGCCTGCGCCCACATAGCCCGCCGATTGTGCGAGCGCGATGGCCGCTTGCCCGAGTTGTGCGCGCAGCGCAGGGTTCACCGCCGGGCTGGGGGATTCTTCGATGATCTTCTGGTGACGACGTTGCACCGAGCAATCGCGCTCACCCAGATGGATGCAGTGGCCCTGTGTGTCGGCCATGACCTGCACCTCGATGTGTCGGGGGCGCAACAAGGCGCGCTCCATCAACAAGTCGCCGTTGCCAAAACCGGCCAGGGCTTCGGAGCGGGCGCTGTGCAGTGCGGGCAGCAGTTGTGCCATGTCGGTCACCAGGCGCATGCCGCGCCCACCGCCACCGGCCACGGCTTTGACCATGAGCGGTAGGCCCAGTTGCTGTGCCTGCGCGGTGAAGGTGGCATCGCTTTGGTCTGCGCCCAAGTAGCCCGGCAGGCAAGGTACGCCATGCTGGAGGGCCAGCGCTTTGGCGGCCGACTTGCTGCCCAGGGCGCGGATGGCCTCGGGCGGCGGCCCGACCCAGGTCAGGCCCGCATCGGTGACGGCCTGGGCAAACTCGGTGTTTTCGCTCAAAAAACCATAGCCCGGGTGCACCGCGTCGGCACCGCTGTCACGCGCCGCTTGCAGCAGCTTGTCGATGCGCAAATACGAATCCGCCGACAGCGTGCCGCCCAAGGCGCAGGCCGTGTCGGCTTCCTGCACATGCAGGGCGTCGCGGTCGGCGTCTGAAAACACGGCCACGGTCGCTATGCCCATGCGCCGGGCGGTGCTGATCACGCGGCGGGCGATCTCGCCCCGGTTGGCGATCAGCAGGCGGGTCACGTTTCGGTTCATGGCTGGCCTCCGGTAGCTTGGGCCCAAGGCGCAACTTGTTTGCGTGCAAATGCGGCCAGACCTTGGGCCGCTTCGGCACTGCGCAAGCCGGTGGCAAAAGCCTTGGCGGCGGCATCGCGCAGATCGGGCACGGGGCTTTGCAAACTGCGCAGCAGTTGTTTGGTGCTGGCTACCGCGCCGGGTGCGGCGCGCAGCAGGCGGATCAGTGTGGCTTGCCAAGCTGCATCGTTGTCCTGTTCGACCACTTCATGCATCAAGCCTACTTGCAGCGCTTGCGCAGCGGAGTAGCTCAGCCCTTGCAGCAGGCACTGGCGGGCGGCGCTCTCGCCCAGGCGCTGCCACACAAAAGGCGCAATCTGCGCAGGCGGCAGGCCCAGCGTGACTTCGGGCGTGCCCAGAACCGAGCGCGATGTGGCCACCACATGGTCGGCGCAGCACACCAGACCAAAGCCGCCGCCCATGGCCGCGCCGTCGACCCGGCAGACCAGCAGCTGGGGCAGGGCGCACAGTGCGTGCAGCAGGTCACCGAAACTTTTGTTCATGGCCAGCAGCGGGTCGGTTTGACCCTCCTGCAAAGGCTGGCCAATCAGGCTGGCAAAGCCGCCCAGGCTGCCGCCCGCGCAAAAGGCACCGCCTGCGCCGGTCAGCACCACGATGCGGAGCGTGGGGTCTTGTGCGGCCCGCGCACAAGCACTTTGCAAGCCGTCCACGATGGCATCGCTCAAAGCGTTGTGCGTGGCCGGGTCGTTCAGGGTCCAGGTCTCGACTGCGCCTTGGCGCTCGATCAACAGATGGTGTGTGCTCATTTTTGGGGCCGCTTGGCAATGCCCATCATCTTGGACAGGATGCCCAACATCACTTCGTCGGCACCCCCGCCAATCGAGGCCAAGCGGCCATCGCGGTACATGCGTGAGACCTTGTTCTCCCAGGTGAAGCCCATGCCGCCCCAGAACTGCAGGCAGGTGTCGGGCACCGTGCGGTTCAAACGGCCGGCTTTGAGCTTGGCCATGGTGGCCCATTCGGTCACGTCTTCGCCTGCGATGTAATGCTCGCAGGCTTGGTAGGTCAGGGCGCGCAGGCTTTCTACCTCGGCCTTGAGTTCGGCCAGCTTGAATTGCACCCACTGCTGGTCGGCCAGCGTGCTGCCGAACAGCTTGCGGTCTTGCGCCCACTCCACCGTCCACTGGATGCAGTTGGTCAGCGACTGCAGGGTGCTGGCCGCGCACCACAGGCGCTCTTCCTGGAACTGCTGCATCTGGTAGATGAAGCCTTGGCCTTCTGCGCCGATGCGGTAGCGTTGCGGCACCCGCACTTCGTCAAAATAAATCAGGCCAGTGTCGCTGCTGTTCATGCCGATCTTCTTGATCTTCTTGCCCACTTCGATGCCGGGCAGCAGCTTGCCGTTTTCGCGCATGGGCACCATGACCAGGCTTTTGTTTTTGTGGATGGGACCCTCGCCGGTGTTGACCAGCATGCACATCCAATCGGCTTGCAGGCTGTTGGTGATCCACATCTTCTGGCCGCTGATCACGTAGTCGTCGCCATCTTTGCGTGCCACGGTTTTGATGCCCGCCACATCGCTGCCCGCACCGGGTTCGCTCACGCCGATGCAGCCCACCATGTCGCCCGCAATGGCCGGGGCCAGAAACTGTGCCCGCAATTCGTCGCTGCCAAAACGGGCCAGCGCAGGCGTTGCCATGTCGGTCTGCACGCCAATGGCCATGGGGATGCCGCCACAGTCGATGTGCCCCAGCGCTTCGGCCATGGCCATGCTGTAGGAATAGTCCAGACCCGCACCGCCAAAGGCCTCGGGCTTGGTCAGGCCCAAGAGGCCCAAGTTGCCCATCTTCTTGAACAGTTCATGCGCCGGAAAAATCTCCGCTGCTTCCCATTCGTCCACATGGGGGTTGATCTCGGTCTCGATGAAACGCTTGAGCGTGTTCTGGATCTCGCGGTGCTCGTGGGTGTATTGCATGGCTTGTCTCCGTGGGGTATTTTTTTTACATTCGCGCCACGCCAAAGGTCATGGCGCGGGGCTTTCGGGCTGCAGCTTCCAAGCAGGTGTCGAGGCAAAAACTCAGCACGCTGCGGGTGTCGCGCGGGTCGATGACGCCATCGTCGAGCACCAGGCCGCTGGTGTAGAAGGCATCGGCCTGCGCTTCAAACAAGGCGACGATCTTTTCAAACTGGGCTTGCATCTTGTCGGGGTCGGGTGTGATGCCTTTGCGCGCCATGCCCGCCTCGGCCACGATCTGCATGGTGCGGGCGGCTTGCTCGCCACCCATGACGGCGGTTTTGGCACCGGGCCAGCTGAACAAAAAGCGCGGTGCGTAGCCACGCCCGCACATGCCGTAGTTGCCCGCGCCAAACGAGGCACCGCACTGGATGGTGATCTGCGGCACGGTGGCATTGGTCACGGCCTGGATCATCTTGGAGCCGTGTTTGATCATGCCGCCTTGTTCGCTGTCTTTGCCCACCATGTAGCCGGTGGTGTTTTGCAAATACACGATGGGGTGGCCCAGTTGGCACATCCACTGGATGAAGTGGGTGGCCTTGTTGGCCCCAGCCACATCGATCGGTCCGTTGTTGCTGATGATCCCGATGGCATGCCCGCCGATGCGGGCTTGTGCGCACACGGTGGCCGCGCCGAACAAAGGCTTGAACTCCAGAAAATCCGAATCGTCCACCAAGCGCAAGATGACTTCGCGCATGTCGATCGGTTCGCGGCGGTGCGCGGGCATCAGGCCCAGCAGTTCTTCGGCGTCCAAGCGCGGGGGATTGGCCTGTCGCTGGGTGTTGCCCGATGTGTTGTGCGCAGCCCAATCCCAGCGTGCGACCACATCGCGGGCAGTGCCCAGCGCGTGCCGATCGTCTTCGCACAGGTACTCGCCCAGACCCGACACGCTGGTATGCATTTCGGCACCGCCCAGCTCTTCTTCCGTGGCCACTTCGCCGGTGGCCGCCTTGAGCAAAGGCGGCCCGGCCAAAAAGGCCCGTGACCTGCCGCGCACCATGATCACGGTGTCAGACAGGCCCGGCATGTAGGCCCCGCCTGCCGTGCCCGAGCCGTGCTGCACCGTGAGCACCGGCAGACCTGCTGCCGACAGACGAGCCAGGTTGCGGAACAGACTGCCGCCCAACACAAAGCCTTCGACCTTGTACTGCATCAGATTGGCCCCGGCGCTCTCGACCAGGTGCACAAAGGGCAACTTGTTTTCAAGGGCCAACTCTTGCACACGCAAAATCTTTTCCAGGCCGCGCGCCTGAATTGCCCCGGCCTCGATGCCCGAATCGCTGGCCACCACCATGCAGCGCACGCCGCTGATGAAACCGATGCCTGCGATCATGCCGCCGCCGGGCACCGATTTGGCGGGGTCGTGTGTGTCCTGCATGAAGCCCGCCAAGGCGCACAGCGGCAAAAACGGCGCACCGGGGTCGAGCAGCAAGGCCACACGCTCACGCGGCAGCAACTGGCCGCGTTTGTCGAACACCGGTTTGGATTGGGCCGAGGCCTGCGCGGCCCGCTCTTGCAGGGCTTGCCATTGCGTCAGGCGGGCCAGAGCCGCTTCGCGCCGCTGCTCGGCCACAGGGCTGTGCGGGTTCCAGGTGGATTCAAAAGTCATTGGAATACCTTGGGGGTGACGGCGCGGTGAAAGCCATCAAAGGCTTTGACGGCGTCGCGTTGCTGCACATCGGGCTTGGCCACGGCTTGTTGCCAGCCCATGCGCATCTGGGGGCGGGCACCGTCCACGCGCAGCACCGTGCCGCTGATGAAGCTGGCCGCAGGGGACAGCAAAAACACAATCGCCGCCGAGGTTTCGGCCTCGGTGCCAAAGCGGCCTTGCGGCACGGTTTGGCGCATCTCGCGCAGCATGGGCCCAGCTTCGGGCGGGTAGTGGTCCATGCCGCTGCTGGCGATGTAGCCGGGGGCCACGGCGTTGACGCGCACACCGTGGGCCGCCCATTCCAAGGCAGCGGTTTCGGTGAAGCTGACCATGCCCGCTCGCGCCGCACCGCTGTGCCCCATGCCGGGCATGGAGCCCCACATGTCGGCCACGATGTTGACCACCGCACCGCCGTGCGCTTGCATGCTCTGGTTGAAGCATTCGCGTGCCACCAGAAAGCCGCCGGTGAGGTTGGTGTCGATGACCGCTTGCCAGCCCTTGGCGCTGGTGCTGGCCAGAGGCGAGATGTATTGCCCGCCCGCGTTGTTGACCAGGCCGTGGATGCGGCCGTGTTGCTGCACCACCTGCGCGACCATGGCTTGGACATCGCCCTCGCGTCGGATGTCGGTGCTGTGCCAGCTGGCCTGGCCGCCGTCGCTGATGATCTCTTGCGCAGTGGCCGTCAGCTTGTCAAGGTTGCGGCCCACCAGCACCACGTGTGCGCCCAGGCTGGCCAGTTCGTGTGCGGTGCAACGGCCAATGCCCGAGCCGCCGCCGGTGACCAGGACCACTTGCCCCTTCAGCAGGTCGGGGGTGAAGACCGATCGGTAATGCGCTGTCGGGGTTGAGGTATTCATGGGGGGTCTCTTAAAAACAGTTGCAAGGCGGTGTGGGTCAGCTCGTCCAACGAGGCGCGTGCCGCCTTGCTGTTTTTGCGTGCGGGCTCGTACCACTGCACCGACCAGTTGAGGGCGCCAAAAATCATCAGCCGCGCCAGGCCCACCGGGGCTTGCAGTTGGCCTTTGTCGTGAAGGGCCTGCAGCACCGGTATCCAGGCGGCTTCGTAAGCGTCTTTGAGTTGGGTGATGGTCTTGCGCTGCGCGGGTGCCAGTGAACGCCATTCGTAGAGCATGACCGGGATGAAGTCGCTGTCGGGGCCCAGCAGCACATCGAAGTGGTGGCGGATCAGGCGGCGCAGGCGTTCGCTGTCGTTCTCTTGGCCTGAAGCCAGGGCGCAGGCCGCTTGCTGCCTTGCAATGGCCTGTTGCATGCCCTCGACCATCACGGCTAGCAAGAGGTCCTGCTTGTTGCCAAAGTGGTAGAAGGGCGAGCCTGGCTGCATGCCGACCTGCGTGGCGATCTCGCGCGTGCTGGTGGCGTCATACCCCTGACGCTTGAACAGCTGCGCCGCCGCCGAAATGAGCGCTTGGCGGCGGTTGCCGTCATCGCGTTCACCCTCGGTTTTTCTCGGGCGACCGCGTGCGCGTTTGGCAGGACTGAGGGGGAGGGCGCTGATCATTTTTGAGATGTCATGCCGGACTTGATCCGGCATCCATGTGTGAACCGGCATGGACCCCGGGTCAAGCCCGGGGTGACAAGGAAGTTGGTCAAGCCCGGGGTGACAGGGGTGAAGGGGGACGGGTGTGGCACGGTGTACGTACTTCAACGCCCCGCCAAACCCATGCTGCGCGAGATCACTTCTTTCATGATCTCGTTGGTGCCGCCGTAGATGCGTTGCACGCGCGCGTCGGCATAGGCGCGGGTGATGGGGTATTCCCACATGTAGCCGTAGCCGCCGTGCAGTTGCACGCACTCGTCCATGACCTTGCATTGCAGGTCCGAGCACCAGTACTTGGCCATGCTGGCGGTGGCGGTGTCGAGTTTGTTGTCCACGATCAGCTCGCAGCATTTGTCCACAAACACGCGGGCCACCTGCACCTCGGTCTGCAGCTCGGCCAGGGTGTAGCGGGTGTTCTGGTAATTGGCCACCGACTGGCCAAACACCTTGCGGTCTGTCACGTACTGCACCGTCCAGTCGATGGCCGCTTGCGCCGCAGCGATGCCACCGATGGCGATTTGCAGGCGCTCCCAGGGCAGCTGCTCCATGAGGCAAATGAAGCCCTTGCCCTGCATGGCGGGGCCACCCAGCAGCCGGTCGGCGCTGACCTTGACGTTGTCAAAGAACAGCTCGGAGGTGTCTTGCGCTTTCAGGCCCAGCTTCTTCAATCGCTTGCCTTTTTCAAAGCCGGGCATGCCGCGTTCGATCAAAAACAGGCTGGTGCCCTTGGCCCCGGCGGCCGGATCGGTCTTGGCCACCAAGATAACCAGATCGGCGTGCCAGCCGTTGGTGATGAAGGTCTTGCTGCCGTTGATGAGGTAGGTGCCATCGGGCTGCAGCAGCGCAGTGGTTTTCACGCCTTGCAAGTCAGAGCCCGCAGCCGGTTCGCTCATGGCGATTGCGCCCACCATCTCGCCGCTGGCCAGTTTGGGCAGGTACTTTTGCTTTTGAGCCTCGGTGCCGTAATGCAGGATGTAAGGGGCCACTATCTCGCTGTGCAGGCCGTAGCCAATCCCGCTGAAACCGGCGCGCGAGAGCTCTTCCATCTGCACCACTGAATACAGCTTGTCGGCGTCCGAGCCGCCATAGGCCTCGGGCAGGGTCATGCACAAAAAGCCGTTTTCACCGGCCTTGTCCCAGACGGCACGGTCCACATAGCCTTGCTCTTCCCAGGCTTCGTGGTGGGGGGCAATTTCCTTGTCCATGAAGCGGCGAAAGCTGTCGCGGAAGGCTTCGTGGTCGGCGTTGAAAAGCGTGCGTTCGATCATGGTGTCACCTGTAAGACTGGAGGGTTGATTTATACAAAGCGTTTGCTTGGTAAAAGTCTATACTGTTTGAAAATCCCCGCAACACAGGGCAAACCCCCTGATGACCCCCAGGAGACAGCATGAGCGAAGCATTTGTTTATGACGCCATACGCACACCGCGTGGCAAGGGCAAAAAAGACGGCAGCCTGCACGAAGTCAAACCCATCAGCTTGCTCTCGGGCGTGCTGCGTGAGCTGCAAAGCCGCAACCAGCTCGACACCGCTGCGGTGGACGATGTGGTCATGGGCGTGGTCTCGCCGATTGGCGAGCAAGGCTCGGTCATCCCCAAAGTGGCGGCGCTGGCTGCAGGTTGGGACTGGCGCTGCTCGGGCGTGCAGCTCAACCGCTTTTGCGCATCGGGCCTGGAGGCGGTCAACACCGCCGCCATGAAGGTGCGCAGCGGCTGGGAAGACCTGGTCGTGGCCGGGGGGCTGGAGAGCATGAGCCGCGTGCCGATCGGCTCGGATGGCGGTGCCTGGGCGCAAGACCCCGAAACCAACAGCGCCACCTTGTTTGTGCCGCAAGGCATTGGTGCCGACTTGATCGCCACCATGAGCGGCTTCACGCGCCACGATGTGGATGCCTTTGCGGTGGAGTCGCAAAAGCGTGCCACGGCCGCGCGTGCAGCGGGTTACTTTGACCGCTCGGTCGTACCGGTCAAAGACAAGCTGGGCCAAGTCATCTTGGCGCAAGACGAATTCATCAAACCGGGCACCACGGTGGAAACATTGGGCGGCCTCAAAGCTTCGTTCGAGCAATTGGGTGCCATGGGCTTTGACGCCGTGGCCTTGCAGCGTTACCCGCAGGTCGAGCGCATCCACCATGTGCACCACGCGGGCAACTCGTCGGGCATCGTGGACGGCGCAGCGGCGGTGTTGATCGGGTCCGAGGCCGCAGGCAAAACTCATGGCCTCACGCCGCGTGCCCGCATCGTGTCGGTGGCCCTGTCGGGGGCCGATCCGACCATCATGCTCACGGGCCCCATGCCCGCAGCGCGCAAGGCGCTGGCCAAGGCGGGGTTGACGATTGACCAAATCGATTTGTTCGAGATCAACGAGGCTTTCGCCGCCGTGCCCATGAAGTTCATGCAGGAGATGCATGTGCCGCACGACAAAGTGAACGTGAACGGTGGCGCGATTGCCATGGGCCACCCGCTGGGGGCCACGGGCGCGATGATCATTGGCATCCTGATCGACGAGCTGCACCGCCGCCAACTGCGCTATGGCATGGCCACTTTGTGTGTGGGTGGCGGCATGGGCATTGCCACCATCGTTGAACGCGTTTGATCGGGGATACAGAACATGATTTTGAAAACACTGCGCTACGAACTGGAAGGCGGCATCGCCACCATCACCTTTGACGAGCAAGGCTCGCCGGTCAACACCATGTGCCTGCAATGGCAGGCCGACTTGGCCCAAGTGGCCGAGCAGGTGCTGAAAGACAAAGCCCAGATCAAAGGTGTCATCCTGGCCTCGGCCAAGTCGACCTTCTTTGCGGGGGCTGACCTGAAGGGCGTGATGCGCTCGCAAGCCTCGGACGGCCCGCGTGTCTTTGCCGAGATCGAAGGCATTAAGAAAAGCTTTCGCACCATCGAGACCCTGGGCGTGCCCGTGGTCAGTTGCCTCAACGGCACGGCGCTGGGCGGCGGCTGGGAAGTGGCTCTGATTGGGCATTACCGCATCGCCACTGCCAACCCCAAAACGCAATTTGGCTTGCCCGAAGTCACGCTGGGCTTGATTCCCGGCGGGGGTGGCATCACCAAGATGACGCGCCAGCTGGGCCTGTTGGCCGCGCAGCCTTATGTGCTGGAAAGCAAATTGTTTGGCGCTGAAGAAGCGCAAAAGCTCGGTCTGGTGCACGAGATCGTGGCCAGCGACGACGCCTTGCGCCCACGCGCTCTGGCGCACATCGCAGCAAGCCAAGGCCAACCCGAAGCGGCCCAACACCTGTGGGACCGCAAGGACTACAAAATGCCCGGCGGCACGCCCAGCAACCCCAAGATCGCGGGCATGCTGAGCGTGGCCCCGGCCGTGCTCAAGCAAAAAACGCGCGGCCTGTACCCCGCACCCGAAGCGGCGCTGGCCGCCATGGTCGAAGGTGCGATGGTGGACTTTGACACTGCCATGCGCATCGAAAGCCGTTACCTCGCTGGCCTCATGACCAGCCAGGTGGCGCGCAACATGATCAACACCTTTTTCTTCAACATGAACAGCATCAAGGGCGGCCAAAGCCGACCCAAAGCTGCGCCGCGCTACAAGCCGCAAAAGGTGGGCATTCTGGGCGCAGGCATGATGGGCTCGGGCATTGCGTATGCGCAAGTGAGCCGGGGCATTGCGACCGTGCTCAAAGACGTGAGCGCAGAGGCCGCCGAAAAAGGCAAGGCCTACAGCCACAAGCTCACGCAAAAGCGCGTGGATAAGGGCCGCATGGCCGCCGAGAAGCAGCAAGCGCTGTTGTCGCTGATCCAGCCCACGGCCAGCGCCGCAGACCTGAAAGGTTGCGACCTCATCATCGAAGCCGTGTTTGAAAACCGCGAACTCAAGGCCCGCGTCACGCAAGAGGCTGAGCCCATGCTGGCCGAAGATGGCTTCTTCGCCAGCAACACCTCCACCTTGCCCATCAGCGGCTTGGCCAGAGCCAGCGCCAAGCCCGAGAAATTCGTGGGCATCCACTTCTTCAGCCCAGTGGACAAGATGAAGCTGGTGGAGATCATTCGTGGCGCACAAACCGACGACGAAACCATTGCCCGTGCCTACGACTATGTGCAGGCCCTTGGCAAGCTGCCCATCGTGGTGAACGATTCGCGGGGCTTTTACACCAGCCGCACCTTCGGCACCTTTGTCATGGAAGGCGCGGCCATGCTGGGCGAGGGCATCCCCGCGCCCGTGATCGAAAACCTGGCCATGCAAGTGGGCATGCCCGTGGGGCCGCTGGCCGTGCTGGACGAAACGGCGCTGTCCTTGTCGGTGCATGTGCTGGATCAGACACGCGAAGACTTCGCCAAAGAAGGCAAGACCTACCAAGCCACTCCCGGCGAACTGCTGGTCGAGCGCATGGTCAAGGAACTCAAGCGCCCCGGCCGCGCCGCAGGCGGTGGTTTTTACGACTACCCCGCTGGCCAGAAAAAAGTGCTGTGGCCCGAACTCAAAACCCGTTTTGAAAAGCCAGACGCGAGCTACAGCTTGCAAGACATCAAGGACCGCCTGCTGTACCGCCAAGCGGTGGAGACTGCACGCTGCCTGCAAGAAGGCGTGTTGACTTCGGTGCACGACGGCAACATCGGCTCGATCTTCGGCATCGGCTTTCCGGCCTGGACGGGTGGCGCACTGCAGTTCATCTATGGTCAGGGGGTGGATGCGTTTGCCAAGCGTTGTGCTGAATTGGCGGCGTCATACGGCCAAGGCTTTGCACTGACGGCCGAAGTCATCGCGAGCTTGAAGCAGCACCAGCCGGTGTATTAAAGGCGCTGAACGCAGAGGCTTACCTCTGCGTTATTCATGTCCGTTGAGCGCTCAGGCCGCACGCGTGTGCATGGCCATGGCTTTTTGCATCGCTTGGCCCAAGGCGTCGAAATGCTCAAGCGCAGTGGGCGTCAGCACCAGGTATTTGGTCCGGTGGTCATGGCCACGGTGTTCAGCGGCGAGCAGTTCCAGGGCCCTCAAGTGCGCCAGTTTTTTGTGCAGGGTGGACGGTGATCCGAGGTGCTGGAGTTCCAGGACTTCTTTGACCGTCAAAGGCTTGTTGTCGTACTCGCTGAGGAATACCTCCTGCAGCAAAAGCGCTTCAAGCGGACTCAGTGCCACACCGGCGGTCAGGCTGTGCGCCGATGGGGTCAATTGCAGGAAACGGTGGTACAGGGTCTGGGCGGGGGTGTGTTTCATGCGGGCGATACAGGTGGCGGTCGTGGATTGGCCAGACCGTGTATCCATTTGCACAGGCGTTCCATGGTGTCTTTCCTCCTGTTTCAGGCGCGTTCGGCCAACAGATCGGCCACGCTCACATTCAGATAATTGGCCAGCTTCAGAAGTGTTTCCAGGCTGGGGTTGGTCTTGGCCCTTTCGATCTTGCTCATCATGGTCCGGTCAATGCCGGCCTCCCAAGCGCATCGTTCCTGAGAGAGTCGCTTGCCGGGTTGTGCGGCTTTCAGGGCGCGGTAATGCCTCACATTGGCCGCGAGGTCGTCGCGGAGACTTTGGGTGGTTTTGCTGCGAACATCTGACATGGTGCAAGTGTTCTTTTTAGTAGGTTTAAAAGCTACAGTCCATCCACCCACGGATAGGCAAGACACGGCATTTGATCTATGTCTTTTGATTCACCGGTCCAAAAGCTTCAAATTTCTGGATGAATCGCACCAGTCTGGTGCGGCGCTGGGCAGCAGGACATGCGCGTCAGAGATTCAATGCCCCGCGGCTTTGACGCGTACCCCGCTGATCACACCCATCACCAGCAGCGCCATGCCTGCCAAGGTCAGCGGTTCAGGCCATTGTCCGCGCAGCAAAAAAGCATAGGCCAGCGCGGCCAGGGTTTCAAACACGATGAGTTGCCCGGCCAGTGCGGTGGGCAGGCGCTGGCTGGCAGCGTTCCAGCACAGCGTGCCCAGCCACGAGGCGAACAGCCCGATGACCATCATCAGGCCGACAAAGGCCTGCGGGCGCGGCCCCCAGGGCATGGGCAGGGGATCGCCCGTGACCGACAGCCACAGCCAGAACAGCGCATAACCGAGCAGCGCCAAAGGCAAGGTGGCCAGGCCCTGTGCGGTGGCCCACACGCGCGGGTTGCGTTCCGGGTGCCCGCGCAGCCAGTCGGCGTTTTTCAAGGGGTACCAGGTCCAGCAGGCCACAGCGCCCACGGCCAGCATGGCGCCGGTGATGTAGCGCGTGGTGTCGGCCTGCGGGTTTTGCAGCAGGGCGGTCCATTCGACATGGTTGACGCAGGCGATGCCCAGCAGGATGAGCACCAACGCAGGCATGAGCTTGCGCCACGGAAAACGCCCATCGCGCTGGTGGTTCAGCACATTGGCCGACACCGCAATCACCACCGGCAGCGTGCCGATGATCATGGTGGGCAATGCGCCGCCTGCGCGCTGGATGGCGCTGGCCAGAAACAGGTAATACAGCACGTTGCCAATGGCCGCCAGGCGCAAGGCGGCCAGCCAGTCGGCGCGCGTCAGGCGGCGCAACTCGGTGCGGTCCACAAAGGCCAGTGGCAGCGCGATCACCCCAAACGCCAGGTAGCGCCCGAAGGTGTGCAAAGCCGCAGGGTATTCGGGCAGCATCAGTGGCCCCACGAACACCAGGCCCCACATCATGCCGGCGGCCAGAGAAAAGAAGAGGCCTGCCGCCATGACTGCAGGCTTTCAGGTGCGCCAGGCGGGCAGTCGCCAGTCGCGCCAGACGGCCAGCACGCGCAAGCCCACCGTGACCGCCAGGCAAGCCAGCAGGGCCAGCCAGCCCGGCGCGTCGATCTGCCACAGGGCCACATAGGCCCAGCCGCCTGCAAAAGCGCAGACCGCGTAGGGGCGGTGGTCCTTGAAGGCGGTGGGGATTTCGTTGCACACCATGTCGCGCAGCACGCCGCCACACACGCCGGTGATCAGGCCCATGAGCACGGCCACCACGCCAGGCATGAGCGCCTGCAGTGCATGGTGCACACCGGTCGCGGTGAACAGGCCCAGGCCCAGCGCATCGGGCCAGAGGATGGCTTTTTCGGTCACTTCAAAATGGCGCTGTCGCATGAACAGCATGGCCAGCACGCACAGGGCCATCACGCCCCACAGCACCTCGACGTGCTGCACCCAGAAAAAGGGGCGCTGGTCCAGCAGCAAGTCGCGCAGGGTGCCGCCACCAAAGGCGGCCAAAAAGGCCACCACGCACACGCCCACCGCATCCAGCTGTTTGCGTGCAGCCTCCATCAGGCCCGACAGCGCAAAGGCAGCAGTGGCCGACAGCTCGACCAGCAAGAGCAGGGTTTCACCCCAGGATTGAATGCCATACATGTGCCGGATTATCAGGCAGCAGCGGGGGACAGACCTTTGGGTAGAGTTGATTTGATCGCCTGGTCAATGGCCGGGCAGCGGCGGATTTTTTAGCATGGCGGGGTGAAACACCTTGCTTCTGATTTCTCTGTGCCCTTGCCCCATTTGCCCGGCCCGGGCCTGGACCGCTGGACGCACGCCCAGCTGTCGCCCTGGACGCTGGGCGTGTCGACCGCCTCGCTGCGCATGGCCTTTGACGACTGGCTCACGCACCTGTCTTTCAATCCGGCCGAGCAGCTGGACCTGGCGCAAAAAGCTTTGCAGGGCGCCCAGCAGATCGCCGCGTATGCCACGCGAGCGCACGAAACCGATTGCGTGCCCTGCATTGAGCCCATGGTGCACGACACACGCTTTGTGCACCCGAGTTGGCAAACCTGGCCTTTCAATTTGATGAGCCAGAGCTTTTTGATCACCCAGCAATGGTGGCATTGCGCCAGCACGGGTGTGCGCGGTGTGGCGCCGCACCACGAGTCGGTGGTCACCTTCACCCTGCGGCAAATTCTGGACACCGTCTCGCCCGCGAACTTTGTGCTCACCAACCCCGAGGTGTTGGACCGCACCGCCAAAACCATGGGGGCCAATTTGCGCCAGGGTTTTCAAAACTGGCTGGAAGACGTGCAGGCCCTGCGCACCAACAGCCCACCCAAAGGCGCTGAGGCCTACCGGGTCGGGCGCGATGTGGCGGTGACCCCCGGTCAGGTGATTTACCGCAACCACCTGATCGAGCTGATCCAGTACACGCCCACCACCGCGCAGGTGCGCCCCGAGCCGGTGTTGGTGGTGCCGTCCTGGATCATGAAGTACTACGTGCTGGATTTGTCCCCGCACAACTCGCTGATCAAATACTTGGTTGATCAAGGCCACACCGTGTTCGCCATGTCCTGGGCCAACCCTCAGGCCGAAGACCGCGATCTGGACATGGACGATTACCTGCACATGGGCGTGATGGACGCGCTGGAGGTGATCAGCAGCGTGGTGCCACAAGCCAAGGTGCATGCACTGGGCTATTGCCTGGGTGGCACCTTGCTGGCGATGGCCGCTGCCGCCATGGCGCGCGATGGCGATGAACGCTTGGCCTCGATCAGCTTGCTGGCCGCGCAGACCGACTTCACCGAGCCCGGTGAGCTGCAACTGTTCATCGATGACAGCCAGGTCGCGCACCTGGAGGACACCATGTGGGACAAGGGCTACCTGGACAGTCGGCAGATGGCCGGGGCTTTCCAGCTGATGAACTCCACCGACCTGGTCTGGTCGCGCTTGCTCAAGGATTATTTGCTGGGCGAGCGGGCTCCGGTGAGCGATCTGATGGCCTGGAATGCCGATGGCACACGGCTGCCTTACCGCATGCACACCGAGTATTTGCGCCGCCTGTTCTTGCACAACGACCTGGCCAGTGGCCGCTACCCGGTGCGCGGCAAACCGGTGGCCTTGACCGCGATCCAGTGCCCTATTTATGCCGTGGGCACCGTGCGTGACCATGTGGCACCTTGGCGCTCGGTGCACAAACTGCACCTGTTGACCAATGTGGACACCACCTTTGTGCTCACATCCGGCGGGCACAACGTGGGGATCGTCAACCCGCCCGGTGTGGCTGGGCGCAGCTTTCAGGCCTTGACGCGGCCACACGATGGGCGTTATCTTGACCCGGAGGCCTGGTTGCAGGCTGCACCCCACCATGAAGGCTCCTGGTGGCCGCATTGGGTGCAGTGGCTGCAAGCCCATTCGGGCCCCGGAGGCGCCCCACCGCCCATGGGCGCACCCGATGCAGGCCTGATGCCCCTGTGCGATGCACCCGGGACGTATGTGTTGCAAACATGAAGGACTGCACATGGACCAACCCAACCACCCCTTTCACGAGCTGTTTGCCCAGCTGGGTCTGCCGTGCGATGACGCGGGCATTGCCGGGTTCTTGAAAACCCACCGACCTCTGGCAGGGCACATCGCCTTGCCCGAGGCGCCGTTCTGGACGCCCGCGCAAGCGGCGTTTTTGCGCGAGTCCTTGCTGCAAGACACCGACTGGTCGCAGCAGGTGGACCAGCTCAGCCAGGCGCTGCGTGGGAATTGATACCCGCAGCTGTCACATTCGCAAATTAGAATGACCGGGTGCACCAGAACGTTTTCATCGCCAGCATTCGCCAAGGGGTCGTGACCGTCCTCATGGCTTTGCTCGCCTTGTCGCCTTTCCTGCACGGGCACCTGGGGGCATCGCATGTGAGCGGTTTTCATGTCGATGGCCTGGACTTGAGCCACAGCGCGCAAGCTGCCGAAACACCGGCTCTGGTGTCGGTTCATGCTGCCTCGGAAGAGGAATCCCCGGCGCTGGGGGTGTCGGTGTCTTTGCCTCAGTCGGGTGATGATGTGCATCTGGCCACGGGCATCATCGGCTTTTTGCTGTGGGCCTGGCTGGCCAAGAAAGTGCTGGCCCACCGCGTGCGCCGCACGCCCCCGCTGGCCCAAGTGGCGCCACGCACCTACCAGTCCGGCTGGCCGCCACCGGCTTTGGCCCCCCCGCTTTGATCCTGTTCTGAACCATCGGCTCGGTGCCGATGCGGCTCACCGCTGGCCGGTGATTTTTCCTTGTTGAATTTTTCCAGGAGAGTCGGTCATGACAGGACTGCTCAAAACCATCGTTTTTGTGGGTGTGTGGGGCTCGGCTGCGGCCTGGGCGCAAGGCGCTGTGCCCGCGGAGCTGCGGCTCGATGCGCAGCAAAAGGCGGCACTCGGTGTGCGCGTGGCGCCGATAGCGGCGGCGCAGTCGGGCGCCTTGCTGGCGTCGGCCACGGTGTCGGTGCCGCCGGGTCGCGAGGTCACCGTCGCCGCACCTTATGCCGGGGTCATCACCCGCATCGATGCAGGTCTGGGCGATGTGCTCAAGGCCGGTGCGCCTTTGGCCCAGTGGAGCAGTCCGCAGTTGGCCGATGCCCGCCGTCAGATGCGCGAGGCGCAGCTGGACGTGCAAAACGCCCAGGCTGCTTTGGCGCGTGACCAGGCCATGCTGGCCGACGGCATCATCCCGGCGGCGCGGCTGCAAATCAGCCAGAACAAATTCCAGGCGGCACAGGCCGCGCTGCAAGCCAAACAAGCCGAGCTGCGCTCTTCCGGGGCCAGCTCGGGTGGCGCAGATTACGCAGGGGCCAGCTTGACTTCGCCCCTGAATGGCACGCTGGTGCAGTCTCTGGTCACCGTGGGCCAGCGGGTGGAGGCGGGGGTGCCTTTGTTCAAGGTGGCCGACACGCGGCAGCTGCAACTGGACCTGGTGCTCTCGCCCGAGAAGGCGGCGCAGCTCAAAGTGGGCGATGCGGTCAGCGTGCCTTCGCGCCAAGCCAAAGCGGTGTTGATTGGCATCAGCCGCGCAGTGGATGCCGCGCAGCAAGCCCAAGCGCGTGCGCGGGTGACCCAGTCGGGCAGCTTGAGCGCCGGTGAAGTCTTGCCGGTGCAGCTGCACCCTGCCGCCATGGCCACGCAAGCCGCATGGCAAGTGCCTGCACGCGCCGTGATCGCACACCAGATGCAAAGCTGGGTGTTCGTGGCCAGTGCCCAAGGCTTTGTGCCCACGCCGGTGAAAGTCTTGTCGAGCAACGACGAGCAATCGGTGGTGAGCGGTGCCTTGAGCGACAAGCAGCAAGTGGCCGTCACGGGTTTGGCTTCGCTGCGTGCGCTGCTGCAAAAGGATGAATGAGCATGGACGCCATGATCCGCTGGGCGCTGCGTTACCGCCACCTGAGCCTGCTGCTGGCTGCGATCTTGATGCTGGCGGGCCTGCAGGCCTGGCAGCAACTGCCGATTGACGCCTTTCCCGACATCTCGCCGACCCAGGCCAAGATCATCCTGAAGATCCCGGGCATGACGCCCGAAGAGGTCGAGCAGCGTGTGGTCAAGCCGATCGAGCAGGAGCTTTTGAGCATTCCGAAAAAGCGCATGGTGCGCTCGGTCTCCAAATACGGCATCGCCGACATCACCCTGGACTTTGACGAAGGCGTGGACATTTACTGGGCGCGCCAGCAGGTGTCCGAACGCCTGGGGGGCGTCATGGGCGATTTGCCTGCGGGCGTGAGCGGCGGTTTGGCGCCCATCACCACGCCGCTGTCCGAGCTGTACATGTTCACCGTTGAGGGCGAGAACTTCTCGCTGGCCGACAAGCGCCGTGCGCTGGACTGGACGATCCGCCCCGAGCTGCGCACGATCGCGGGCGTGGCCGAAGTCAACGCCCTGGGCGGTGAGGTGCAAACCTTTGAGGTGTTGCCCAAAACCGAACGCATGGCCGCTTTAGGCGTGAGCATGGCCAGCCTGCGCGAGGCCCTGGCCAACAACAACAGCAACGACGGCGCAGGCCGCATGACGGCGGGCGAAGAGTCGCTGGTGGTGCGTGTGGAAGGCGCGGTCAAAACCCCGGACGATGTGCGCGCGATTCGCATCGAGCAGCCGCGCTCGGGTCAGAAAATTTTGCTCGACGACGTGGCGGTGGTGCGCCACGGCGCGCTCACCCGCTATGGCGCCGTGACGCAAGACGGGCGTGGCGAAGCGGTGGAGGGCCTGGTGCTGGGCTTGCGCGGCGTGAACGCGCGCGAGCTGGTGGACGCCATCGACCTGAAGATCCGCGATCTGCAAAAACGTCTGCCCGAGGGCATGACGATCAAGACCTTCTACAACCGGGGCGAGCTGGTCACGCGCGCGGCCAACACCGTCATCAAGGCCCTGGCCGAAGCGGCGGTGCTGGTGTGTGTGGTGCTCTATGTTTTCTTAGGGGGCTTGCGGCCTGCGCTGGTGGTGGCGGTGTCGCTGCCCCTGTCATTGCTGGCCACCTTCTTGCTCATGCGCTACACCGGCATCACCGCCAATCTGATGAGTCTGGGTGGTTTGGCAATTGCCTTGGGCATGTTGGTGGACGCCTCGGTGGTGGTGGTGGAGAACGTGGAAACCCAGCTGGCCCACGCGCCAGCGGGTCACGACGTGACCATCACCGAACGCGTGCTGCACGCGGTGCGCGAAGTGCTCAAGCCGGTGGGTGCGGGCGTGCTCATCATTTGCGTGGTGTTCTTGCCGCTGCTGACTTTGCAGGGGCTGGAAGGCAAGCTGTTTTCACCCGTGGCGCTGACCATCATCATGGCCTTGTCGGCTTCGCTGGTGCTGGCTTTCACGGTGGTGCCTGCGCTGGCTTCTTTGGTGCTCAAGCCGCAAACCGCGCACGAGCCTGCCGTGATGGTGAAGCTGCTGCGCACCTATGTGAAGTGGCGTGACGCCAGCTGGCGGCATCCGCGCTGGCTGGTGGGCGTGGCGCTGGCATCGCTGGTGCTGGCAGGGGGGCTGTACACCCAGATCGGCAAGACCTTCATGCCCACGCTGGACGAAGGCGACATCCTGGTGCAGCTGCAAAAAATCCCGTCCATCTCGCTCGAAGCTTCTCTGGAGATCGACACCCGCGTGCAGCAAGCCATTTTGGCCAAGGTTCCTGAGGTGCAAGCCGTGATCGCCCGTGCGGGCTCGGACGAGCTGGGCCTGGACCCGATGGGCCTGAACGAGACCGACACCTTTTTGGTGCTCCAACCCAAAAGCACATGGCGCGGCAACAAAGAAGACATCATCAACGCCCTGCGCGAAGTGCTGGAGGGTTTTCCGGGCCTGGTGTACGGCTTCACCCAGCCGATCGAAATGCGCATCTCGGAAATGCTGACCGGCACCCGGGGCGATGTGGCGATCAAGCTGTTTGGTGCGGACCTGGCGCAGCTGGGCCGGACCGCGCAGCAAGTGGCCGAGGCGGTGCGCAAGGTTGACGGCGCCGCCGAGGTGATCGCACCCAAAGCCGAAGGCATGCAGTACCTGAGCGTGGGCGTGAACCGCCACACCGTGGGGCAGTCGGGCATGAGCGTGGCCTCGGTGCAGCAAGCTTTGCGTCAACAGCTCGAAGGCGAAACCGTGGGCCATGTGTTGGACCGTGGCATCCGCACGGCGCTGACTTTGCGTGGCAACGACACGGTGCGCAGCAGCCCCGAGGCTTTTCGCAACCTGCCGATCACCGCACCCGATGGCCGCGCCTGGCCGGCCAGTGCCTTGGCCGACATCCGGGTGGTGGACGGCCCGATCCGCATCGACCATGAGCTGAGCCAGCGCCTGACCACCATCCAGGTCTCGGTCGAAGGGCGTGACCTGACCGGCTTTGTGGCCGATGCCCAGCAGGCGGTGGCCGCGCTGGGTCTGCCCAAGGACATCCAGATCGTCTGGGGCGGCCAGTTTGAAAACCAGCAACGGGCCGCTGCGCGTTTGAGCGTGGTGATCCCGGCGGCCATGGGCCTGATCTTTTTGATCCTGACCTTCACCTTCGGCTCGGTGGTGCAGGCAGGCATCATCTTCTTGAATATCCCGTTTGCCCTGGTGGGTGGTGTGGTGGCGCTGGCCATCTCGGGCCAATACCTGTCGGTGCCGGCCTCGGTGGGCTTCATCGCTTTGCTGGGCATTGCGGTGCTCAACGGGGTGGTGATGGTCACGCACTTCAACGAGCGCCTGCAAAACGGCGAGGCCCTGGCGCAGGTGGTGCGTCTGGGCGCCGAGCGCCGTTTGCGGCCGGTGCTGATGACAGCCCTGATCACCGCGCTGGGCATGATTCCCTTGCTGTTTGCCACGGGGCCCGGCTCCGAGATCCAAAAGCCCCTGGCGATTGTGGTCACGGGCGGTTTGGTCAGCTCGACCCTCTTGACCCTGTTGCTCTTGCCCTTGATTTTTGAGCGCTGGGGCGCCTTGGGCAGCCTCACCGAAGTCTGGGCCCACATCCGTCACCCTCAACGTGAAGACAGGAGCGCCTCATGAACAAACTGTGCATGGCCCTGATTGCGGGCGGCTTGTGCCTGGGCCTGCGTGTGCAGGCGCAAGACACCTTGGGGGTGTGGCTGCCGCCCGCCGATCGGGTACAGACCATCGTGAAAAACAGCCACGGCATTTTGGCGGCGCAATCGCAGCAGGCGGCGCAACTGCAAAGGGCACGCGCCACCGAAGCGGGCACGGGCGAATTCAATCTGCGCATGAGCCAGCAAAACCGCCGGGCCATCGACCCCGGTGGCCGCTTCAACGAGCAACTGCTCAGCCTGGAGCGGCCTGTGCGCTGGTGGGGCAAGGCAGCGCTGGATGCGAACCTGGCCGAGCAAAGCCGCAAGGTGGCCAGCATCGGTTATGCCGACGCCCTGCACGAGGCCAGCCGCGAGCTGATGCGCCAATGGTTTGCGCTGCACCAGCTGGCGCTGGCACGCGAGGCGGCCAGTGCGCAAGCTCAGTTGTCGCAAGAACTGCACCGCCAGGCGCAGTTGCGCTTGAAGCAAGGTGACATCTCACAACTGGACGCGAGCCTGGCCCAGGCCGAGCTGCAACGCGCACAGGCGGCGGTGGCCGTGTCGCAAGCGCAGTGGACGGCGGCCTGGGCGCAACTACAAAAGCGCTACCCCGGTTTGCCCGAGCCGACCTGGCCTGCCTTGCCCGGCGATCTGCCCGAGCTGCCCGCCATGCAGCCGCTGGTGCAAGAGTTTTTGCAAAACCACCATGAGCTGAATTTGCGCCGCGCCGAAGTGCAGCGCCTGCGTTTGCAGGCCGAGCGCATGGACCGCGACCGCCTGCCCGATCCGGTGCTGGGGGTGTATGCCGCCCGCGAGCGTGCGGGGACCGAAAGCATTGTGGGTGTGTCACTGGGGTTTGCCTTGCCTGGCTCGGCGCGTCAGGCCCATGCGGCGGCTGCTCTGGCCGAGGCGAACCAGCTCGAAGAACAGCTGCAGCAAATGACGCTCGATTTGGGTGCGGCCTTTGAGGCGCGCTGGTTGAACTTGCACATGCAAAGGCAGGCTTTGACGAGCTTGCAGTCGGCCGCGCAAACACAGGCGACGGCGGTGACCCAATCGCTCAAGGCCTTTGCCATGGGCGAGCACAGCATGACCGAGCTGATCCAGAACCGCAGGCTGGCGCAGGAAAGCCTGCGCGAGCGTCAAAGGCTGCAGCTGGAACTGGTGGAGAGTTGGGCCCTGATGAACCTGGACCTGCACAGGATCTGGGACTTCGACGAGTGAGATGCCTGCTCTGGCGCAGTCAGCCTGCGCCAGAGCGGGTGGGGGGTCAGCCGCGTTCGTACCAGCCCTTGCTTTGGTTGACCACGCGCACCACCAGCAGCATCACAGGCACTTCGATCAGCACGCCCACCACGGTGGCCAGTGCCGCGCCCGAGTGGAAACCAAACAGGCTGATGGCGGCGGCCACGGCCAGCTCGAAAAAGTTGGAAGCCCCGATCAGTGCCGAGGGGCAGGCGATTTCGTGCTTTTCGCCCAGGGCACGGTTCAGGCCATAAGCCAGGGCCGAGTTGAACAAGACCTGGATCAGGATGGGCACCGCCAGCAAGGCGATCACCAGCGGCTGCTGCAAGATGGCTTCGCCCTGGAAAGCAAACAACAACACCAGCGTGGCCAGCAAGGCCGTGATGGACCAGGGGCCGATGCGTTCCATGGCCGCATCAAAAGCCGCTTGGCCCTGGTCCAGCAATCGGCGGCGCCACAGCTGCGCCAACAGCACCGGGATCACGATGTACAGCACGACCGATGTCAGCAAGGTGTCCCAAGGCACGGTGATGGCCGAGATGCCGAGCAAGAAGCCCACCAGCGGCGCAAACGCGACCACCATGATGCTGTCGTTCAGCGCCACTTGCGACAGGGTGAACAGCGGGTTGCCATTCGTCAGGCGGCTCCATACGAACACCATGGCGGTGCAGGGCGCTGCAGCCAGCAAGATGAGCCCGGCGATGTAGCTGTCCAGCTGGTCGGCAGGCAAGTAGGGCGCAAACAGGTGGCGGATGAAAATCCAGCCCAGCAGCGCCATCGAAAACGGTTTGACCAGCCAGTTGACGAACAAGGTCACGCCGATGCCGCGCACATGCTGGCGCACCTGGCCCAGGGCGCCAAAGTCCACCTTGACCAACATGGGGATGACCATCACCCAGATCAGCAAGCCCACCGGCAGATTGACCTTGGCGATCTCCATCTGGCCAATGGCCTGGAACACCTCGGGCATGAATTGGCCCAGCGCGATGCCGACCACGATGCACAGGAAAACCCAGACGGTGAGGTAACGTTCAAAAATGTTCATGGTGTGGCTTCAGTTGGCGCAGATGCGGTTCAGTTCGTTTTGCAGCTGGGCAGGGCTCAGCTGGTCCAGTGGCAATTGCAAGAGCTGCAACATGCGGTAGCCAATCGCTTGGCGCGTCAATTCAAAAGCCTGGCGCTTGCCTTCATCGCCACCCAAGGCGTTGGACGGATCGGGGTAACCCCAGTGGACCTTGACCGGGCTGCCTGGCCAGTAGGGACAAGTCTCGGCGGCGGCGCTGTCGCACACGGTGATCACGATGTGCATCTCGGGTGCGCCGGGTGCTGTGAATTCATCCCAGCTCTTGCTGCGGTAGCCGCTGGTGTCGATGCCCGCATGGTTTAAAGCTTCCAGCGCAAAAGGGTTGAGCCTGCCGCTGGGGGCACTGCCTGCACTGAACGCGCGGACATCGCGGCCCAGTTGCCGGGCCCAGTGGTTGAGCATGCCCTCGCTCAGGACGCTGCGGGCGGAGTTGTGGGTGCACAGGATGAGGACGTTGGTGGTCATGGTGGTGCTCGTTATTCTTGGCCAATGCGGTGGGCGTGGGCTTGCAAGGAGAGTCGGTCCAGGCTGTCAAAGGGCAAGGCCATGAACAATTCGATCCTTCGTTTGAGTGCATAGGCCGTATCGCGGAAGTTTTTCTCGACTTCGGCTGTGGACTGTGCGGGCATGTCACCCGGATCGGCAACACCCCAGTGCGCACTGACGGGTTGTCCGGGCCACACAGGGCAGACTTCGCCTGCAGCGCGGTCACACACGGTGAAGATGAAATCCAGCACAGGTGCACCGGCTTGGCTGAACTCGGCCCAGCTTTTGCTGCGCACGCCTTGTGCGGGCACATCCAGGCTGGCCAGTGTGGCCAGGGCCTGGGGGTTGACGGTGCCATTGGGCATGCTGCCTGCAGAAAACGCCTGGAAGCGGCCTGCGCCCAGATGGTTCATCAGGCATTCGGCCATCACCGAGCGGACCGAGTTGCCGGTGCAGACAAAAAGAACGTTGTAAACAGGGTGTGTCATGGGGGTTCAGCAGCAAGAGGATGAGGAAGACGAAGAGGTGGGGCCACAGCATGCCGAGGCGGTTGCAGCAGCTTGGGCCGTGGGTGGTGCGCAGCAGACAGCGCCGGACGCCTGGGCGGCCTGGTTTTCGTGGAAAACCGGGATGTTGCCCAAGGTGTGAAAGTGTTCCCAGGCGATGCCTTGCGGATCGGTGATCCAGTGCTTGTCGCTTTGGGCGTAGCAACAGGAGGTCTCGCCTTCATCGATCAGGGCCATGTCGGCGTTTTGGGCCCGGTCCTTCAGTTGCAGCAGTTCTTCGGCGCTATCGGTCTGGAACCCCAGGTGGTCCAGGCCAGCTTGGCCGCCGCGCGTGGAGATGGCAAAGTTCACACGCGGATCGTCCAGCATCCATTTGGCGTAATCGGATTCAAGCCGGGTGGGCGGGGCCGAGAACAGGCGCTCGTAAAACGCGATGCTCGCGTTCAGGTCATCGACACGGATGTGGACATGGAATCTTTTCATGGTGGTTCTCTTCAGCAGGGGCAGGCGGTGGCTTCTTCGACAAGGCAGGCTTCGCCCTGGCAGCAGTTTTGCGTCAGGTAGGCGAGCACGCCGCTCATGTGCGCGTATTGCGCACGGTAAATCAGGTTGCGGCCGCTGCGCTCTTGCGAGATCAGATCGGCATGGAGCAACTCTTTCAGGTGGAAAGACAAGGTGGCCGCTGGCACGCCCAGGCCTTCGGCCATGACGGCGGGGGTCAGGCCCTGTGTACCGGTGACCACCAGGGCGCGGAATATCTGCAGGCGGTGGGGCTGGGCCAGCGCGGCCAGGGCTTTGATGACTTGTTTCTCTTCCATCCTTCAATTTTAATGGAAATATGTGACGATTTGATGTCGAGCGATGCACCTTGATCTGGCGCAGACCCTCAGATGTGAAATTCGCGTAAATTGAACAGAAGATCCACGATGGTGCCCAACACAATGACCCGACTGCAATGGCTGCAAGCGCCGACCCGCTTTTTGTTTTTCACGGGCAAGGGGGGCGTAGGCAAAACCTCGCTGTCGACCGCCACGGCCATCGCGCTGGCCGATGCTGGGCAAAAAGTTCTGCTGGTCAGCACCGATGCGGCTTCCAACCTGGACGAAATGCTGGGGGTGCCCTTGAGCAACCAGGCGGTGGCCGTGCCCGGCGTGCCGGGCCTGAGCCTGATCAACATCGACCCCGATGAGGCCGCCAGGGCCTACCGGCAGCGTGTGATCGATCAGATGGGCCCTGCCGCGCCTGAGGCCGACAAGGCGGTGGTGCGCGAGCAGCTGTCGGGCGCTTGCACCACCGAGATCGCTTCGTTTGATGAATTCTCCAGCCTGCTGGCGCAAGACGCGCCGTATGCACACATCGTGTTTGACACCGCGCCCAGCGGCCACACTTTGCGCTTGCTGAGTTTGCCCAAGGCCTGGAGCGGATTTTTGGCGGGCAATGACCAGGGGGCTTCGTGTCTGGGGCCCCATTCGGGCCTGAAGATGCAAGAGGCGCGCTTCAACCAGGCGCTGGCTGCCCTTAGCAATCCGGCTTTGACTTCGGTGGTCCTGGTGGCGCGCCCCGAGGTCAGCGCACTGGCCGAAGCCGCCCGCACCAGCGTGGAGCTGAAGGCCTTGGGTTTGACGCAGCAACGGCTGATCGTCAATGGCGTGTTCCATGCCAGCGTGCCCGATGATGCGGTCGCGCAGGCCATCGACACGCAAGGGCAGCAGGCACTGGCACACATGCCCGAAGCCTTGCGCGCTTTGCCGCAGGACGAAGTGCCTTTGCGGGCGATGGACAACGTCGGTCTGCCTGCACTTCGGGCCTTGCTCTCGGATGCGGCCCCTTCACCCAGTGGCTCTGCTGTCGTGGTGGACCCGCTGCAAGGGCAGAGCCTGCAGCAGCTGGTGGACGAGCTGGCACAGCAATCGCACGGCCTGATCATGGTGATGGGCAAGGGCGGTGTGGGCAAAACCACGGTGGCTGCGGCCTTGGCCCTGGGCTTGCAGCAAAAAGGCAAAACCGTTCACCTGAGCACCACCGATCCGGCGGCGCACCTGGCCCAGACACTGCAGGCGCAGGTGCCGGGCCTGCAGGTCAGCCGCATTGACCCGAAGGTTGAAACGCAGAAATACATCGACAAGATCATGGTCGCCAAAGGCGCTTCGCTGGACGAACACGAGAAGGCCTTGCTGCTCGAAGACCTGCAATCGCCCTGCACCGAAGAGGTGGCGGTGTTCCACGCGTTTTCGCACATCGTGGCGCAGGCCCGCACGGGTTTTGTGGTGCTGGACACCGCACCCACCGGCCACTCGCTGCTGTTGATGGATACAGCCGGGGCTTACCACCGGCAGATGCTCAGCAGTTTTGAAAAGCACACGGGCACGGCGGCCAAGGTGGTCACGCCGCTCATGCGCATGCAGGACCCGAGTTACACCCGGATCATTTTGGTGACTTTGCCCGAGACCACGCCGGTCTCGCAAGCAGCGGCCCTGCAAGAGGATTTGCGCCGCGCACAGATTGAACCTTACGCTTGGGTGCTCAACCGCTCGGTGCTGGCAGCCAAGCCACGTGACCCTTTGCTGGTGGCGCGTCTGGCGGGTGAGGTGCAGCAGATCCAGCGGATTCGACCGGCCCTGACGGAAAAATTGTTTGTCATCCCGTTTCAGTCCGAGCCGCCCGTGGGGCTGGAAGCTTTGCGCCTTTTGTTGACGTCCTGAGCTGCTTGCAGGGGCGGCTGTGGGCAGGCCCGGGCTAAGATGGCTCATCTGAAAGATCTGCCGTGGACCTGCCCTTCATCACCGACCCCTTTTTCTACTTTGTCTCCGTTCCCGCTGTGCTGCTGCTGGGCATCAGCAAAAGTGGCTTTGGCGCGGGCTTGGGCTCATTGGCGGTGCCTGTGATGGCCTTGGCCATCTCGGTGCCACAGGCGGCGGCCATCTTGATGCCGGTGCTGTTCGTCATGGATGTGCTGGGCATGGCGGCGTACAAGAAGACGCTGGACCGCCGCTTGCTGGCTTTCATGGTGCCCTTCAGCTTGTTGGGCATCTTGATTGGCACTTTGTTGTTCAAGGTGATGAACCCGCATCTGGTCGCAGGCCTGGTGGGGGGATTCACCTTGTTGTTTCTGGCGCAGCGTTTGCTGTTCCCGCCGCAGCCAGGCAGTGCGCCGCCGCCCGCCTGGCTGGGGGCGATCTTGTTGACGATCTCCGGCTTTACCAGCTTCATCGCGCACGCAGGCGGGCCACCGGTTAATGCGTATGTGATTCCGCTCAAGCTCAAGCCTGTGGTGTTCACTGGCACCATGGCCTTTTTGTTTTTCTTTATCAACATGGCCAAGTGGGTGCCTTACGCCTGGTTGGGTTTGCTGGACGTGCAAAATTTCGCGACCTCGCTGGTCTTGCTGCCCTTTGCGCCTTTGGGTGTGTGGATGGGGGTGCGCATTGCCAAGCGCATCGAGCCGGTGCTGTTTTATCGGTTGGTGTATCTGGGCATGTTCCTCACGGGCAGCAAACTGTTGTGGGATGGTTTTCATTGAGGTGATCTTGCGTTGCTGACTTGTCGCATGGATGTCATGAACTTCATTCAACATGCGCGCATGCACGAACGACACAAGACGATTTTGGACCTTTACCGCTATGGGGGTGATCGTCTTTATGCCGGAGAGCCCGTCACGCAGCTCGAGCACGCATGGCAATGCGGCAGACTGGCCGAAAAATCAGGCGCAAACATCGCTTTGCAATTGGCCAGCTGGTTGCACGACTTGGGACACTTGTGGGTCAACAGTCCGGGCACGCCCACTTTGCGTGGTGAAGACGACCGCCATGAAGTCGTGGCGGCCGACATCCTTGCCCCTTTGTTTGGCCTCGCTGTGGCCGAGCCGGTTCGCCTTCATGTGCAGGCCAAGCGTTATTTGGTCACGATCAACCAGGCCTACGCGGCCAAACTTTCGCTGGATTCGATTCGGAGTTTGGGCTTGCAAGGCGGTCCCATGTCCGCTCAAGAGTGCGCTTGCTTTGAAGCGCAGCCTTACTTCAAGGATGCTTTGAAGTTGCGTGTCTGGGATGACCTGGGCAAGAAGAAGGCCTGGTTTGAAGACAGTCGGGATGATGCCCTGATGCATCTTGAGAAATTGATGCAAGCTGCAGCGTCATGAAAATTTCATGAGTTCGACTTTTGGGTGTCATGAGCTCCTTTGATCATGGAGGCACAGATCAAAAGGAGTGTCCTCATGAAAGAGTTGCCCAACCCCACTTTCGCATTGTCCCCGTTGAATTTGCCCAGGGGGTCACTTCATCCGGCGCAGTCCAACTCCGCTGTGGATTTCCTGCCTCGCCGTGCCAAAAGCGCTATTGAGGTCAGTTGGGCAAAACATCAGGACGAAGTCCGTGAAGCACAGCGACTGAGGTTTGACATTTTTGGCACCGAGATGGGTGCCCGCTTGTCCACCAAGGTGCCTGGTCATGACATCGATTTGTTCGATGACTATTGCGAGCATTTGCTGGTGCGTGAATCCGAAACGGGCCAGGTGATCGGCACCTACCGCGTGTTGACGCCCGAGCAGGCCAAGCGCGCGGGCAGCACTTACAGCGACACCGAGTTTGATTTGACCCGTTTGCGCGACATGCGCAGCCGCATGGTGGAGCTCGGTCGCAGCTGCGTGCATGCCGACCACCGTCAGGGCGGTGTGATCATGGCGCTGTGGGGGGCCTTGTTCGAGTTCATGGAACGCAACCACCTGGATGTGATGATCGGTTGCGCCAGCATCCCGATGTTGCACAACGGGGTGATCACTGGCCATGCCGCGGCCAGCATTTGGCACCAATTGCGTGAAACGCATCTGGCGTCGATCCAATACCATGTGCGCCCACGTCTGCCCTTGCCAGTGGATGAGTTGGAGCATGACCTGTCGATCGAGCCGCCAGCGCTGATCAAAGGATATTTGCGCTTGGGCGCCAAGATTTTGGGAGCGCCCGCGTGGGACCCGGACTTCAACACCGCCGATTTGCCCATGATGATGCAGACGGCCGATATCCCTGCACGCTATCGCCGCCATTTTTCGGGGAATGTCTGATGCGCGTGCCGACCGCAGACCTGCAAACGGCCTTGCTGTTTGAGGCATCGCCCATGGCCACAAGACCGCTGGCCGGTGCTGCGGTCGATGTGCCTGTCGATGCTGCAGCACCACCAGAAGAGGATGATTCGCCCGCAGACCGCCCACGGTTGCGGGCGATTTTCATTTCAGACCTGCACATCGGAACGCCCGGATTTCAGGCCGATGCCTTGTTGGACTTTTTAAAGCACCACCGCTGTGACATGCTGTATTTGGTGGGGGACATCGTCGATGGCTGGCAATTGCGCCGCCGTTGGTTCTGGCCTCAAAGCCACAACGATGTGGTGCAGAAGTTGCTCCGCCGTGCGCGCAAGGGCTGCCGCGTCATTTATGTGCCGGGCAACCACGATGAGTTTGCGCGGCACTTTGTGGGACATGCCTTTGGCGGCGTCGAGGTGGTTCATGACACGGTGCACACCACGGCCACAGGCCTCAAGTTGTGGGTGATCCATGGCGACCATTTCGATGGCGTGATCCAGTGCGCCAAGTGGCTGGCTTATGTGGGTGACTGGTTGTACGAATTGACCTTGAAGCTCAACCGCTACCTCAACCGTTGGCGTGCCCGCATGGGTTTGGGGTATTGGTCTTTATCGGCCTATTTGAAGCTCAAGGTCAAGAAAGCCGTGAACTTCATCAGCGATTTTGAAGTCGCGGTGGCCCAAGAGGCCAAGCGCCGAGGGTATGACGGTGCCGTGTGTGGTCACATTCACCATGCCGAGATCCGCGATGTCAACGGCATTTTGTATTGCAACGACGGGGATTGGGTGGAAAGCCGAACGGCCTTGGTGGAGCACATGGACGGCCGCTTGGAGATCGTGCATTGGGGTTCAGGCGAGGCGGTCACGGTGCGTGAAATGCATGCCGCGGAGGCACTCGCATGAAACTGGCCTTGATCACCGACGCGTGGCATCCACAAATCAACGGCGTGGTCACGACTTTGCAGGAGTTGGTGGTGGCTCTGGCCCCCTTGGGCGTGCAGGTGGAAGTGATCCATCCGGGTCTGTTTCGCAACAGGCCCTGTCCGGGCTACAAGGGCATCGATCTGGCGGTCCGCCCCGCCAAGCCCCTGGCCGAGATGCTCAATGCATTGCAGCCCGATGCGATCCATCTGGCCACCGAAGGCCCGCTGGGCTGGGCAGCGCGGCGCTATTGCCTCAAGCACAAGCTGGCCTTCACCACGGCCTTTCACACCAAGTTTCCGGAAATTTTGCATGCCGCTTTGCGCGTGCCCCTGTCCTGGGGCTATGCCTTGTTTCGCCACTTTCATCGGCCTTCTTCGGGGGTGATGGTGCCCACGCAGGGTGTGCTCGACATGCTCAAGGCCCGAGGCTTTACCCAGCTCAAGCCCTGGACCCACGGGGTGGACTTGGACTTGTTTGAATACCACGACCAGCCGCTGGACTTGCCCGCTTTGGCCCATTTTCCAAGGCCGCTGTCCTTGTTTGTGGGCCGCGTGTCTTACGAAAAAAACATTGAAGCCTTTTTGTCCATGAAGTTGCCAGGCACCCGCATCGTGTGCGGGGTGGGGCCTTTGGAAGACAACTTGCGCCAGCGGTTTCCGGATGTGGTCTGGATGGGGGTTTTGCCGCGCAACGAGTTGGCCCAGATTTATGCGGCCAGTGATGTGTTTGTTTTTCCCTCGAAAAACGAAACCTTCGGGCTGGTCATGCTCGAGGCCATGGCTTGCGGCACGCCGGTGGCGGCTTACCCGGTGGATGGCCCTTTGCAGGTCTTGGGTGCAGACCAGGCGGGTGTGGCCGGTGGGGTCTTGCACGAAGACCTCGGGCATGCCGTGGCGCACGCTTTGCAGGTGCCGCGAGACGAAGCCCGCAAGCGCGCGCAGCACTTTGACTGGCCTCAGACGGCTCAAAGTTTCGCGGCTTACCTGGTCAAGGTGCGCCACAGCACAGAAAGTGAACGCCAGGCCTTCACATAATTGTCATCAAATTGACTTGAATCATTCTTAGGATCAGAACCCATTGAGTTGGAAATACACACACATGCGTTCTGAATCCCCGGCAAGCTTGAGCGAGAAGGTCCAGTCTGCGTTGCTGGACCGTGACCTGAGCATCCTCGCCTTCAATGAGCGCGTGCTCGACTGGGCACACCGACCCGATGTGCCCGTGCTGGAGCGCCTGCGCTATTTGTGTATTGTCTCGTCCAACCTGGACGAATTTTTTGAAGTGCGTGCCGAGCCGCACGTGATGGGGGCTTTGCAGGGCTTGCGTTCCGGGCCTTACACACACGACAGCTTGGCGGCCATCACCGAGCAAGCCAATGCCATGGTGGCGCGGCAATACGCCTTGTACAACGACGACCTGTTGCCCGCGCTGGAGCGTCAGGGGTTTCGCATCCTCTCGCACGGCGAGCGCAATGCCGAGCAGCGCCGTTGGGTGCGCAGTTATTTCCACCGCGAAGTCCAGCCCTTGCTGGTGCCGGTGGGGCTCGATCCCGCACACCCCTTTCCCCAGGTGGCCAACAAGTCCTTGAACTTCATTGTCCAGTTGTCTGGCAAGGACGCATTTGGCAGGTCCAACGAAATCGCCATCGTCAAGGTGCCACGGGTCTTGCCCCGCTTGATTCCACTGCCGGCCAAGTTGTGTGGTGGTGCGACTTCTTTCGTGCTCTTGTCGAGTGTGATCCGTGCCCATTTGGCTGAGCTGTTTCCTGGGCGTGTGGTGGGGCAGTTCTCGCAGTTCAGGGTCACGCGCCATTCGGAACTGGCTGTGGATGAAGACGACATTGGCAACTTGCGCACCGCGCTGCGCGAGGGCTTGCAGCACCGCAACTACGGTCAATCGGTTCGGCTGGAGGTGTCGTCCGATTGTTCGCTCAGGCTGGCCGAATTTTTGCGCAAAGAGTTTCAGTTGCCCGAGCTGTCGGTGTTCCGCGTCAATGGCCCGGTGAATCTGGTGCGCCTGATGCAGCTGATCGATTTGGCGCAGGCGCCGCATTTGCTGTTCCCGCCTTACAAGGCCAGCTTTCCGGTGCAGTTGCCCAGCCACGGCTCCATCCTGGCCCGACTGCGCCAGGGTGATGTGCTGCTTCATCAGCCCTTTGAAAGTTTTGACGGTGTGCTGGCGTTCTTGCGCGAGGCGGTGTCGGACCCGAACGTGCTGGCCATCAAGCAGACCATTTACCGCACGGGCAGTGACCCGGCCATGATGGACTTGCTGTGTGAAGCGGTGCGCCAGGGCAAAGAAGTCACGGCGGTGGTCGAGCTCAAAGCCCGTTTTGACGAAGAAGCCAACATCAACTGGGCCGAGCAGCTCGAGTCGATCGGAGCGCAGGTGGTCTATGGTGTGGTGGGCCTGAAGACCCATGCCAAGATGCTCTTGATCACGCGCCGGGAAGGTCGCGCATTGCGCCGCTACGGGCACTTGTCTACGGGCAATTACAACCCGCGCACGGCCAGGCTGTACACCGACATCAGTTACCTCACAGCCGATGCTGGCATCACGGCCGACATGGACCAGTTGTTTGGGCATTTGGCCAGCCAAAGCCGCTTGCCCAAGATGAAACGCTTGCTGGTGGCGCCTTTTACCCTGCACGCCGACATGCTGTCGCGCATTCGCGCAGCCGGCGCTTCTGCACAGGCTGGTCGAGGTGGACGCATCGTCTTGAAGATGAATGCCTTGACCGATCTGCCCCTGATCGAAGCCTTGCTGGCTGCAGGCCAGCAAGGCGCGAAGATCGATCTGATCGTGCGCGGTGCCTGCATGCTGCCTGCGGGCGTGCCCGGGGTGAGTGAAAACATCCGGGTGCGCTCGGTGATTGGCCGGTTTTTGGAGCACTCTCGTGTGTTTTATTTCCGGGCAGGCGAGACGGAATCTTTGTATTTGTCGAGTGCCGACTGGATGAGCCGCAACATGATGCGGCGCATTGAACTGGCTTGGCCAGTGGATGACCCCGTCTTGCGCCAACGCATCATCGATGAGTGCTTGCTGGCCTATTTGCATGACAGCAAGGATGCCTGGGATCTGGCCCCCGATGGCCGTTACCACCGCGTGGGCTTGAACGCCCCAGGGCATGGGGCACAAAACGCTTTGATGGCGCGTTACAGCGCAGCAGCCTAGGAGTGCAGTGCATGGACTTGATCTTGTGGCGACACGCCGAAGCCCACGATGCCGAGGCTGGGCAGGACGACATGCAAAGGGCTTTGACTGCCCGCGGCGAAAAGCACGCCGCGCGAATGGCGGTCTGGCTCGATCGCCAACTGCCCGATGGCGTGAGGATATTCAGCAGCCCTGCCGTGCGGGCCGAACAGACGGTGCGTGCTTTGGGGCGCCGTTACAAAGTGCGCGATGCCTTGTCGCCGGGGGCATCGGTGGATGACTTGCTGGAAACGGCAGGTTGGCCCCATGCCAAGTACCCGGTGGTTTTGGTGGGGCACCAGCCTGCACTGGGTGCAGTGGCTTCCCGCTTGTTGCAGATGGGCGAGACCCCGTGCCCTGTTCGCAAAGGGGCCGTCTGGTGGTTGCGCAGCCGCCAGCGCGACGGCGTCAACCAGACGGTGATCATGTCGGTCACCGTGCCAGACCGGCTCTAGGCCTTCAGGCTTTGCTGGGGCGGCCTGTTTTCACAGTGGGGATGGCGGCCAGTGCTTTTTTGAAGCTGGCGTCTGGCAAACCTGAGATGACTTGCAGGCCGGCACGGATCAATTCGCTTTTCTTGATCTCGACGCCCAGCGCCATGGCGCGTTTTTTCATGTCGGCAATTTGCGTGAATTCGGTCTTGGGAATGGTGAAGCTGTCGCGCACGACTTTCACTTTTTTCTCTTTGCCTGGTTTGGTTTTGGCTGCCTGAGGCTTGGTCACAGCGGGCTTGGCCGGTGTTGGCTTGGCGGCAGCCTTGCGCGTTGCTTTGGCCGGTGCTGTCTTGGCCGCTGATTGAGGTGCGCGCTGGGTGGCAGCAGGCTTGGCCTTGGGGGATGCCGTCCGCGCTTTTTTGGCAGGGATTTTGGCCCCCGCTTGTGTGGCTGGATTCATGGCCTTGCTGGGCGCTGCGGGTTGGCTGGTTGCCGGAGTGGCAGTCATGTATTTCCTTTGAAAAAACGGTGCATACAGTTTATACCGTTGATATCAGAAAATCAATCTCGGCTTTGTCTGAGCCTGTTGTGCTGCGCTGGTCAGAGGACTTGCACTTTGAGTTCCCAGCCGGTTTTGAACCAGGCGATGCTTTCTTCACTGAGTAAGTGGGCAGACTGAGGCCATTGTTCGGCCCATGGTGCACTGAGCTTGAGTCTGGCAGTTCGCCTTGTCGCGTCCACGCTCAGCTCGATCGAGGAGGTGTCCGGGTCGCGGCGGGCATGGCAAAGGATCACGCTCATGCGCAAGGCCATGAGCTGCTGGACAAACAGGGGGTCTTGCAAAGGCGCATCGAGCTTGCGCAGCTTGCCCCGGTGTCCCAGCACCAGCTGGCTCAGGCGGTGCAATTCGTCGATCGTGAAACCCGGCAAGTCGGTGTTGTCCAGAATGTAGGCGCCGTGCTTGTGGTAGTCGCTGTGCGAGATGCGCATGCCCACTTCGTGCAGTTGGGCGGCCCAATGCACTTTGCGCAAATGGCGTGCAGTTTCTGTGCCGTCACTGTCTTGGCCCAGCATGTGCGTCAACAAGGTTTGTGCCGTACGCGAGACGCGTTCAGCTTGCTGAAGGTCCGCACCAAAACGTTGCGTGAGCCAGTCCACCATGTGGCTGCGTACGTCGTCTTGTGGGCTTTCCCGGTCGAGCAGGTCGTACAAGGCGCCATGGCGCAGGGCGCCTTGAGCGGCCACCATCTCGTCAATTTGCAGCAGGTCAAAAACGGCACGCAAGACGGCCAGGCCTCCGCCGATGACAGGACGGCGGTCTTCTTTGATGCCTTCGATTTTGAGGTATTCGGGTTTTTGTGCCTTGAGCAGTTTGTCTTTGAGCCAGTCCAGCCCATCGCGGGTGATCAAGCCTTCAGGCCAACCTGCCAGGGTCAGCACATCGGCCACTGCGCCCACGGTGCCGGACGATCCGTAACAGGTGTCCCAACTGGAGCGCGGGTAATGCATCTGCGCTTCATCGAGTATGGCTTTGGCCGCGATCTCGGCTGCCTTGAAGGCCGAATTGGTCCATTGCCCGTCGGGGAAGTATTTCATTGACCAGGCCACGCTGCCCACGCGGTAGGACTCCAGCGTGTCGGCCCTGGCGTTTTGGCCCAAGATCAATTCGGTCGAGCGCCCACCGATGTCCACCACCAGACGGCGCTCTGTGGATTGGGGCAAGAGGTGGGACACCCCCAGGTAAATCAGGCGTGCTTCTTCGCGCCCGGCAATGACTTCGATGGGGAAACCCAGAATGTCTTTGGCCTTGGCCAGGAAGACCTCGCGGTTGCGTGCCTCGCGCATCGTTTGTGTGGCCACGGCACGCACTTGGTGGGGCTGAAAGCCCGCGATGCGCTCGGCAAACCGTGCCAGGCAGTCCCAGCCGCGTTGCATGGCGGCTTCACTCAAGTGGCGCTCTGCATCCAGGCCATTGCCCTGGCGCACGGTTTCCTTGATGTACTCCACGCGCCGCAGATGCCCCGCTTCCAATTGCCCGATTTCCAGACGAAAACTGTTGGAGCCAAGGTCAATGGCGGCGAAGAGGGACTGGGTTTGCATGGTGGAATCGGTGACAACAGTGGGACGCATTATGTGACGGATATTTGAAGCTTTGATGACATTCATTTTTCACGTCTGCCATCCAAACAGTCACATCGATGCACGCCACGCTTGGGTCAACTCAGGGAAGTGCCGTGTTCCTTCGATCAGGGTCAGGGCCGCTTGCATGTCTTGGTCATGGCCCCAGGCGATTTGTTTTTTTCGGATGCGCTTGAGCTGCGCGCGAAGTTTTTTATCACGGTGGTTTGTCAGCAGGCCCTCCGAGACATGCCGCTCTTGTTTGAGCAGGATGCGGCATTGGTGCCGTCGTTCAGGCGTGGAAGGATGCCGTTGGGCTTGTATTTTTTTGTGCAGACGATGCAGCCTTTGCCGGGTCCACGGATCGAAAGGCTGGCGCCGAACCTTCAGCGGGATGGTGTCCAAGCGCCTCATCCAGGTGCGCAGTTGCTGAAATCCTGCGGTGATGCGGGGCCGGGCGATCTCTTGGGCCAACGCATGGCGTGCCAGCAGGCGGTCTTGGTGCAGTTGTTGCAGCAAGGCTGGCCACTCGTGGACGCCCACTGCGCAGTGGGTTTGGCGCCAGGCGGGCAGAGTGCTCTCCAGCGCCACATCCAGATTGCGCAGCTGTCCCGTGAGGTGCCACAAAGTTTGGAGCGCTTCGCTGTGGCGCTGAGGCGGCTCGGGCAGCAGGGGTTTGTAAAACTTCAAAAGGGATTTTTGACGGCGCCACGCCACACGGGCTTGGTGCAGGGCTTCTGTGTGCCGGGTCTTGGCCCAGATCTGCAGCCAAGACCGGGTGTCCTGCAGTGAGGTGCGCAACAGGTGTTTCACAGTCCACCAGGCTGGCGGTTCATGGTGTGGCTGCAGGCTTTGAACGGCCCGGCCCTTGGCCCGTGTGGTGTGTGGCATGGATCACCTCATTTTTAAGTCGGCCAGATCCAGCTTGGGGCTGGGCATGACCAGCGACATGCCCTGCAGGGTGTGCACCAGCAGCTCGGCGACGAACAGATCGCGGTAGGGCTTTGAATCGGCGGGCACCACATACCAAGGCGCTTCATCGCTGCTGGTCGCTTGCATCGCGTTTTCGTACGCGTGCATGTAGGCGCGCCAGTGCCGGCGGTCTTCAAAGTCGGAAGCCTGCACTTTCCAGTGCTTCAAAGGGTCGTCCAGCCGCGCTTGGAGGCGTTTCTTTTGTTCTTGCTTGGAAATGTGCAAATAGCATTTGACGACCGCCACGCCGCTGTCATGGAGCAAGGACTCAAAGTGCCGGATGTGGTGGTGTCGTTTTTCACACAGGGCGTGCGGGAGGCGGCCCTGCACGACCGGCACCAGCACATCTTCGTAGTGGCTGCGGTTGAAGATCACCATCTCCCCCAAGGCCGGGGTCTTGGCATGGATGCGCCACAGAAAGTCGTGCTGTTGTTCCAGCGCCTGGGGCACACCAAAAGCCTCGGCCCGCACGCCCAAGGGGCTGATGTGTGCAAAGACACTGCGAATGCAACCGTCCTTGCCGGCGGTGTCCATGCCTTGCAGCACCAAGAGCAAAGCCCGTGTCTTACTGGCATGGAGCGTGGCTTGCAAGCGGTTGAGCTCGTCTGCCAGTTCGGTCATGCGGGCCGACCATTGCCATTTTTCAGCCTCCGTGTGCGTGGCGGGCAAGGTGGGCATCGCAGACAAATCCAGGGTTTTGTCACCCGATACGCGCCAGTCGGACCAGTTGATGTGGCTCATGGGTTTTTTCCTTGTCAAAGTGATCCGAGGGCGCCGATGGTCCACAGGTTGGCCCAGGCGCCCAGCCAGACCGCTGCGATCACCAGCAACAGGCCGGGCAGGATCAGGGCCGCGAAGGCTTTGCCGCCAGCACCGATGGCGACAACGGACTTGCTCAGGGTGTTGGTGCTGACGGCCAGCAAAATGGCCAGCTGTGCCTGGGTCAGTGAGGCGTGTCCTTGATGGACCAGGCTGCTCATGGAGGCCACGCTCGAGTGCGCGTCTACCAGGCCGGCGAGCATGCTGGCGATGAGCACGCCGACTTCGCCCAACCAGTGGTTCAAGGCGGCGGTCATGACGGTGACGCTCAGCACCGCCAGGCTGAGGATCAGCGTGGTCTTGTGTTCAAAGGCATGGCCTTTCAGGTCCAGATTCGGTGGCGCGGATTCTGCTTGATGGGCTTTGAACAGCCACAGCACATAAAGACCCGCTGTGCCGCAGCCCAGGCCAATGGGCAAGAGCATGTGCGCCAGCAGGCCTGGCATCAGCATGGCGATCAACAAGCCCAGTTGCACCATGGTTGAGACCGTGGACAACATGGCCCCCATGGCGGCGGCATGCAGCACCTGTGGCTCCCGCCTGGCGGCCTGCCCCATCGACAGGATGGTGGCGGTGCTGGAGATGAAACCACCTGCAAAACCCGTCAGGGCCATGCCCGCCTGCATGCCCAGCGTGCGCTTGGCCATGTAACCCAGTGCACTGATGCTCATGACGGCAACCACGAAGCGTGCCAGGTCGTGCGGGTTGATGGCTTGAAATGGCCCTGTGTAATGGTCCGGGCTCAGGGGCAGCAAGATCATCGCCACCGCCAGGAAAACAATCACGTCTTTGAGCTCTTGTTCGGTGATGACCTGCTGCACAAAGCGGTGCATGTCTTCTCGTGCAGCCAGCATGGCGGTCAAGGCGATGCCCATGATCGCCGCCAATTCGGGCGATGACGCTGACAGCGCACCCAACAGACAGGTCAGCAAAATGGCCACTTCCGAGGTCAGCCCCGGGTCGTGTTGCTTGGATTGCTGGTAAGCGCTCATGGTCAAAGCGCCCAGAGCCAGCAAGGCCGCGCCTACCAACAAAGGGCTGCCCAGACTTTGGGCGGCAAAGCCCAGCATGCAGGCCCCTGTGAAGGTGCGAATGCCGGCCGAGCGGCGGTGAGGGCCGCTGCCCTTGTGGCGCTCCCTTTCGGTGCCGACCAGCAGACCGATGCCCAAAGCCACAGACAGCGGGATGAGTGCAGAAGGGTCGGAGAGTGTCAGCATGGTGACCCATTGTTGTCCCAAAAATGGCCCACCCAGCCACTTTCTTGGGCTTGGGATGATCGAGCTCAAGGTGCATCATGGTGGCGTTGGTGAGGCATTTCGGTGTGCTGAAACACAGCAGTTTTTTATTTGACACATTCTTGTCACAATCAGTCGTTAAATTCAATGTCATGAATGAAAGGGCGGTCAATTCCTGACCCCCAGTCTTTTGATGACCCTGAACCAGGAGTTGATATGTTTAAAATGAAATCTGTGATTGCCGCTGTGGGCCTGAGCGTGTTGGCCGCCACCAGCTGGGCTGCCGACATCACGGGTGCGGGTGCCACATTCCCGTACCCCATGTACGCCAAGTGGGCCGAAGCCTACAAAGCAGCCACCGGCACAGGTCTGAACTACCAGTCCATCGGCTCGTCGGGTGGCCTCAAGCAAATCCGTGCCAAAACCGTGACCTTCGGTGCGTCTGACGCCCCAGTGTCCGGTCCCGATCTGGAAAAAGACGGCATGGTGCAGTTCCCGGCCATCATCGGTGGCACGGTGCCTGTGGTGAACCTCGAAGGTTTCAAGCCCGGCGAGCTGCGCATCAGCGGCCCTGTGCTGGCCGACATTTACATGGGCACCATCACCAAATGGAACGATGCCAAATTGGCTGCCTTGAACCCTGGCAAGAAATTGCCTGAGCAAGCCATCACCGTGGTGCACCGCGCCGACGGTTCGGGCACCACCTTCAACTTCACCGATTACCTGAGCGCGGTCAGCAAAGACTGGGCCGACAAGGTGGGCAAGGGTGCTGCGGTCAAGTGGCCAGCAGACTCCTCCGTGGGTGGCAAGGGCAACGAAGGTGTGGCCGCCAACGTGAACCGCGTCAAAGGCGCTGTGGGTTATGTGGAGTACGCCTACGTCAAGAAAAACAACATGAACTTTTTGCAGCTGCTCAATGCATCCGGCAAATACGTCAGCCCCGACGACCTGACTTTTGCGGCGGCGGCTGCCGGTGCCGACTGGTTCAGCGTGCCAGGCATGGGCGTTTCGATGGTCAACGCCAAGGGCAATGACAGCTGGCCCATCAGCACCGCATCGTTCATCTTGATGTACAAAAAGCCTGCCGACAAAGCGGCTTCGGACGAAGTCCTGAAGTTCTTTGACTGGGCTTTCAAGAACGGCAAGAAGATGGCATCTGACCTGGACTACGTGCCGCTGCCTGACAGCCTCACAGCCCAGATCCGCAGCAAGGTCTGGACCGAGATCAAGTGATGTGTTTCGGAGGTCGGGTGTCCGACCTCCTGACCCCTCACCTTCCGGGGTGAGGGGTTTTTGTTCAAAGTGGTGTTCATCATGCAGTTGTCACAAGGAATACAAATGGACCCGATCGAACAGGCCAGCCATGCGCCCGATCACAACATGCTGTCCGTCGTGAAGCGTCAGCGCATCCAGGATTTCTTTTTCCACAAGATCACCCTGAGCTTTTCTCTGCTGGTCTTGTTTGCCCTCATGGGCATCATCATTTCCTTGTTGATCAATGCCTGGCCGGCATTGGCCAAGTTTGGCTTTCAGTTCATCTGGCGTGTCGAGTGGGACATCGTCAACGACGAGTTCGGTGCGGCCATCGCCATTTTTGGCACCTTGGTCAGTGCGCTGATCGCCTTGCTGATCGCGGTGCCTTTGTCCTTTGGCATCGCCTTGTTTCTGACTGAAACCTGCCCCACATATTTGCGCCGTCCACTGGGCACGGCCATCGAGTTGTTGGCGGCTGTGCCCTCCATCATTTACGGCATGTTTGGCCTCTTCATCTTTGCGCCCTTGTTTGCCGAATATGGCCAGCCCGCCTTGCAATCGACTTTGGGGCAGATGCCCCTCATCGGCAAGCTGTTTGGCGGTGCGATGAATGGCGTGGGCATTCTGGCCGCAGGCATTGTGCTGGCCTTCATGATCGTGCCCTTCATCGCTGCCGTCATGCGCGACGTGTTCGAGATCGTGCCCCCCATCTTGCGCGAGTCGGCCTATGGCCTGGGCTGCACCACCTGGGAAGTGGTGCGCAGCATTGTTTTGCCTTACACCCAAAAGGGCGTCATCGGTGGCGTCATGCTGGGCCTGGGCCGCGCATTGGGCGAGACCATGGCGGTGACTTTTGTGATCGGCAACTCTCAGCGCCTGAGCGCCTCGCTGTTTTCGCCGGGCACCACCATCGCCTCCACCTTGGCCAACGAATTTGGCGAAGCGGCTGACTTTCACTTGTCCACCTTGTTCGCATTGGGCTTCTTGCTGTTCGTGATCACCTTCATCGTCTTGAGCGCTGCCAAGATCATGTTGATCCGCGCAGAAAAAGCCAAGGGCACCAAGACTTGATGCCCGGCACTGGAGAAATACGATGGATCTGAAAATTTACAAACGCAGACAGCTGGCCAACCGGATCGGTTTGACCCTGTCGATGTCGGCCATGGGCCTGGGCCTGTTCGTCTTGCTGTGGATCTTGTTTGTGCTGCTGTCCAACGGCTTGGCCGCGCTGGACTGGGCCATGTTCACGCAATCCACACCGGCGCCCGGCTCTGAAGGCGGTGGCCTGGCCAATGCCATTGTGGGCAGCTTGATGATGGTGCTGGTCACGGCTTTTGTCAGCACGCCCATTGGCATCTTCGCCGGGGTGTACCTGGCCGAATACGGCGACCAGAGCAAAACCGCCGAGCTGACCCGCTTTGTGACCGACATCATGTTGTCGGCGCCTTCGATCGTGCTCGGTTTGTTTGTGTATGCGGTGCTGGTGGCGCAGGTGCAACACTTCTCGGGCTGGGCCGGTTCTTTGGCCTTGTCCTTGATCGCCGTGCCCGTGGTGGTGCGCACCACCGAGAACATGCTGCGCCTGGTGCCTGGTAGCTTGCGTGAAGCGGCCTTTGCCCTGGGGGCGCCGCGCTGGAAAGTGGCCACCTTCATCACCTTGCGCGCCGCCAAGTCGGGCGTGATGACCGGTTTGCTGCTGGCCCTGGCCCGCATCAGTGGCGAGACAGCGCCGCTGCTGTTCACGGCTTTGAACAACCAGTTCTTCTCGACCAACATGAATGCGCCCATGGCCAACTTGCCCGTGGTGATCTTCCAGTTCGCGATGAGCCCTTACGACAACTGGGTGCGCCTGGCTTGGGGCGGCGCCTTGCTGATCACCTTGACGGTGTTGATCCTGAACATCTTGGCGCGCGTGTTTTTCCGCGAAAAAGCCCAAGGCTAATCTTTTGAATGGATGGAATTTCCAATGCCTGCAACGCAAAACCTGCCATTGAAGAACGCGATTGAAATTCGCAATCTGAACTTTTTTTACGGCACTTTCAAAGGCCTGAAAAACGTCAACCTGGACATCGCGGAAAACAAGGTCACCGCTTTCATTGGCCCTTCGGGCTGCGGCAAGTCCACCTTGCTGCGCACGCTCAACCGCATGTACAGCCTGTACCCCGGTCAACGCGCCGAAGGCGAGATCAACTTTTATGGCCAGAACATCCTGGAGCCCAAGCAAGACCTGAACTTGCTGCGCGCCCGTGTGGGCATGGTGTTCCAAAAGCCCACACCTTTTCCTATGTCGATCTACGACAACATCGCTTTTGGCATCCGCTTGTATGAAAACCTGAGCCGCTCCGACATGGACGAGCGGGTGGAATGGGCGCTGACCAAGGCGGCGATCTGGACCGAAGTCAAAGACAAACTCGGTCAAAGCGGTTTGTCACTCTCGGGTGGTCAGCAGCAGCGCTTGTGCATTGCACGCACGGTGGCGGTCAAGCCTTCGGTCATTTTGCTGGACGAGCCCACTTCGGCGCTTGACCCCATTTCGACCGCCAAGGTGGAAGAGCTGGTCAGCGAGTTGAAGAAAGACCACACCGTGGCCATCGTGACCCACAACATGCAGCAAGCCGCTCGCGTGTCGGACTTCACGGCTTACATGTACCTGGGCGAGTTGATGGAATTTGGTCAGACCGAACAAATCTTCATGAAACCCGCCCGTCAGGAAACCGAAGACTACATCACCGGCCGTTTCGGCTGATCAGGAGCACAAGATGGATAAGCACATTTCAAGTCAATTCGATGCCGATCTGACCAACGTGTCCTCGCGCGTTCTGGAGTTGGGTGGTTTGGTGGAGTCGCAAACCCGCCACGCGGTCTATGCCCTGGCCCAGTTCAGCGCCGAAGTCGCCGATCAGGTGATCACCACCGAAAAGCAAGTCAACACGATGGAAGTCGAGATCGATGCCGAGCTGGCCTCGATCATCGCTCGCCGTCAGCCCACAGCGCGCGACTTGCGTTTGCTGATGGCGATCTCCAAGATCACTGGTAATCTTGAACGCGTGGGTGATGAGGCAGATCGTATTGCCCGCATGGTCAAGCAGATTCTGCATCAAGGTAGCCCACGCAATTTGCCATCCTCCGAGCTGCGCATCGCTTCTGACCTGGCTTCAGGCCTGCTGCGCAAATCGCTGGATGCCTTTGCCCGTCTGGATGTGAATACGGCCTTGGTGATCCTGAAGGAAGACGACCTGATTGATGCCGAGTTCAACGGCTTCGTGCGCAAGCTGGTGACGTACATGATGGAAGATCCTCGCACCATTTCCGCCAGCCTGGACTTGTTGTTTGTTGCCAAAGCCATCGAGCGCATTGGCGATCACGCCAAGAATATTGCGGAGTTTGTGATCTATGTGGTCAAAGGTGCGGATGTGCGCCACACCGCCCTGTCGGACATTGAACAAGCCGTCAAATGAGAAGCCTGCCTCGAATATTGATTGTCGAAGACGAGTCGTCCATCGCGGAGCTTATTTCGGTCAACCTTCGCCACAATGGGTTTCAACCTGTTTGGGCGATGGATGCCGAATCTGCGCAACGTGAACTTGATGAGATCTTGCCCGATGTGATCTTGTTGGACTGGATGTTGCCCGGTGAAAGTGGTTTGGCGCTGGCACGCAAGTGGCGATCTGCGGCGCGCACAAAGGGCGTTCCAATTTTGATGATCACGGCACGAGGCGATGAAGCGGACCGGGTTGCTGGGCTCGATGCCGGGGCAGACGATTACATCGTCAAGCCATTCTCCCCTCGCGAACTGCTGGCTCGGATTCGTGCCGTATTGCGCAGACGTGTCCCGGAATCTGTGGGTGGACTGGTCAAGATTGCGGAATTGCAACTTGACTCGGACACTTACCGTGTAAGTTGGCAAGACAAGCCCCTCAAAGTAGGGCCGACGGAATTCAAACTATTGCAGTATTTGATGCGTCATCCTGAACGCGTTCACACGCGAGGCATGTTGCTCGATAAAATATGGGGCGATCACGTCTACATTGAGGAGCGTACCGTTGACGTCCATGTCAAACGTTTGCGCGAATCGCTCGGTGAAGCGGGTTCCATGGTCGAAACCGTACGTGGTGCAGGCTATCGACTGACATCCAACCCTTCTGCCTGATTATTTCAAATAGTTTTCATGCTCATTGCCATTGCTGAGCTGTTTTTATTGGCCCTCTGTGCCGCAATTCCAACTTGGTGGTTCTTGGGTACAGGTGGTGCTGTCCTGTCTGCATTCATCGTTGTGGTCGTCTTTTCAGTGCTCATGGCCTGGAAGGTTCGTCGCCTGGAGCATTGGCTTGCTGGTTCTGATTTGCGCAGCAGACTTGACTGGAAAGGTGTATGGCTTGAGATCGGGCAAAGAGTTCAGCGCTTGTTGCAGCAACGTGAAAAAACCGCTTTGGATCAGCAAAAGCGTTTGCAGGATTTCTTATTGGCAATCCAGGCGTCGCCCAATGGCGTGACCTTGCTGGATGAGCAAGGTCGAATCGAATGGTGCAACGACACAGCCTCATCTCATCTGGGTTTGGATCCTCGCCGTGATCATTTGCAGCACATTGTGCATTTGGTGCGGGACCCTGTTTTTTCCAAGTATTTTGCGCAAAAAAATCACGATGCTGAAGTGGTGATTGATGGATTTTCAACATCTTTGTCGCAAAGCTTCAAATTGTCTGTGCAATTGCATGCTTATGGCGAAGGTCGGCAATTGCTGCTCACTCGCGATATCACTTCCATTGCTTTGGCCGATGCCATGCGACGCGATTTTGTGGCCAATGTGTCACATGAAATCCGAACGCCATTGACCGTCATGAGCGGTTTTGTTGAGACCTTGCAAACCATTCCGCTTGAAGAGCAAGAGCGGCAACGTTATTTGCAAATGATGTCTGTGCAAGCCGAACGCATGCAAAGTCTGGTGGCTGATTTGCTGACCTTGTCTCAATTGGAAGGTGGCTTGCCTCCACGGCTCAATGAGAAGATTTTTCTGCCTGATCTGATGGAGCAAATTCAATCAGATGCCGTGGCCTTGTCTGCTGTTTTGTCCGGTCAAGAAGGCGACGAGCGGCAGATGCCTGTCCATGAATTTCACTTTGATCCTGTGCCCGCGTGGACGCTGTTGGGTGCTGGGTCCGAGCTATTGAGCGCCCTGTCCAACCTGGTCAGCAATGCGGTGCGGTACACGCCAGCAGGTGGCAAGATCAAACTCACGTGGTTTCGTGATACGGACCATGTTTGCTTTGCAGTCACGGATACCGGACCTGGTATTGCTGCAGAACATCTGCCGCGTTTATCGGAGCGCTTTTACCGTGTCGACCGCAGCCGGTCTCGTGAAACTGGCGGCACGGGTTTGGGGCTGGCCATCGCCAAGCATGTGGCGCAACGCCATGGTGGTGAACTTCGCATAGAAAGCCAAGTCGGCAAAGGGTCTACATTCACCCTTGTTTTCTCGATCTCCCGCATTGTCGATTCAAAAGTCAGTTGACTGTCACTGTAATTTCTTCAGATTGACTTCTTCGCTACATCATTGAAGTGAATGATGGCACTCAATCTGGAGGTTGAGCATGCGTGTCACAGTCATTGGTTCTGGTTATGTGGGTTTGGTGACGGGTGCGTGCCTGTCTGACTTGGGGTTCAAGGTGGTGTGCCTTGACAAAGACGAAGAAAAAATCAAGGCGCTACAAGAAGGCGGCGTGCCGATTTACGAGCCAGGGCTCAAGGAATTGTTGGCCCGCAATCGCGCTGATGGTCGCATCCGATTCACCACCGATGCCAGCGAAGCGATCGAGCATGGTGATATTTTGTTCATCGCTGTAGGCACTCCCGCAACAGAGGATGGCTCTGCTGATTTGGGCCACGTTTTGTCGGTGGCCTCCATGATTGGGCGTAATCTCAAAGGCTTCAAACTGGTGGTGAACAAATCCACCGTGCCTGTTGGCACCGCAGACCGTGTACGTGCAGCGATCACGCATGAACTGGCTCATCGTGGCATGCCCATGCATGTGTTTGATGTCATCTCGAACCCTGAGTTCCTCAAGGAAGGTGCAGCCATTGATGACTTCATGCGCCCAGACCGCATTGTGGTGGGCATCGATGAAGGCATTCACCATGCCAAAAGCCAACGCATGATGGGCGATTTGTACGCGAGCTTCAACCGACACCATTCACGCACCGTCTGGATGGATGTGCGCAGCGCAGAGCTCACCAAATATGCCGCCAATGCCATGTTGGCCACACGCATTTCTTTCATTAACGAAATCGCCAATCTGGCGGACAAGCTGGGCGCGGATGTGGATCACATCCGCCGAGGCATCGGGGCGGACAACCGCATTGGCTACAGCTTTTTGTATGCCGGCTGTGGCTATGGCGGTAGCTGTTTTCCCAAAGACACACAGGCCCTGGTCAGCACAGCACAAGCACACGGCATGGGCATGGACGTGGTGCGTGCCACAGAGGTGGTCAATGAGCGCCAGAAAACCTTGTTGGTGGACCGCCTGGTTCAGCGTTTGGGTGCGGATTTGACTGGCCGAAAAATTGCCGTGTGGGGCCTGGCCTTCAAGCCCAACACCGATGACATGCGCGAAGCACCAAGCCGCATCGTCATCCAGCAACTTCTTGAGCGTGGTGCACATGTGTGTGCCTATGACCCGGTGGCTGAACACGAAGCCCTCAAAGCTTTGCAATCTGATTTGCAAGGGCGAGAAGACTTGCTCAGCCGCCTGGAGATGGTCAAACACGACATGCAAGCGATCGAGGGTGCCGATGCACTTCTGGTGTTGACCGAGTGGAAGAACTTCCACAACCCGGACTTCGAAGCTCTGAAAGCCGGCATGCGCAGCGCATGCATCTTCGATGGCCGCAACCTCTACAACCCCGAAGCCCTGCAGGAGCTCGGCATTGCCTACCAGGGCGTGGGGCGACGCAACGCACTGGCCAATGCGCCTGTGGTGGTGACCACACCCGCGTGAAATCGACGGTGCATTCCGTCTGGAGCGTTTGAGCCAAAGGCCATACGTGCGCATGCCCAAAGGCTTTTATGCCCTCATCGCTGCCCAATTTGCCTCGGGCTTGGCTGACAACGCACTGCTGATCCTGGGCATTTTTATTTTGTCCGAGCAAGGCCACGCCGCCTGGTGGGCGCCATTTTTGAAGTTCTCGCTCAACCTCTCATACGTGCTGTTGGCTTCCGTCGTGGGGCCGCTGTCCGATGCCTTTCCCAAAGGCCAGGTCATGGCCTGGATGAACCGTCTCAAGATGGCCGGCTTGCTCCTCATGCTCACAGGCTTGCACCCTGTTTTGGCATTTGCCGTGATTGGCCTGGCAGCAGCCATTTATGCCCCGGCCAAATACGGATTGGTCACCGAATCCGTGCCCCCCCAACTCCTGGTGCGTGCCAATGCCTGGCTGGAGGTGTCGGTGGTGTTGTCTGTGGTGTTGGGTATTGCGCTGGGTGGCGCATTGGTGGGCTGGTCGCAATCAGGCGTTGAAGGCTCGCCCGTACAAACGTGGTTGTCCAATGTGTTCATGCGGACCCGCGCCTGGAATGCTTGCGCTGTGGTTGGGGGTATCTACCTGGTGGCCAGCCTGCTCAATGCCCGGCTCAAACACTTGAGTGCTGGCCAAGTGATGGTGCCACTTCAATTTAACGCTTTGCGCTGGCGCCATTTTTGGCAAGACAACTTCACCTTGTGGAGAGACCGGCTTGGCGGTGTCTCCTTGTATGTCACCACCTTGTACTGGGGTGTGGGCGCCGTCATGCAATTTGCTGTGCTGGCCTGGGCACAAGAATCTTTGGGGCTGCCCCTGCAACAAGGCGCTTATTTGCAAGCACTCGTGGCCATTGGTGTGATCTTTGGTGCATGGTTGGCAGGGCGGTATTTCAAACTGCACTCGGCCAAACAAGCACTGCCTTGGGGTTTGAGTCTGGCCGTCTTGTTGCCCATCGTGGCCATGACCACACACATCGCGCTGGCCATCCCCTTGTTGCTGTGTGCCGGCGCTGCAGGAGGCATGCTGCTGGTGCCCATGAATGCTTTGCTGCAGCACCGTGGGCGACAAGTGCTCAGCCCAGGGCGCTCCATTGCGGTGCAAGGCTTTAATGAAAATCTGAGTGTCCTGGTGCTGCTCAGCGCTTACTCGCTCTTGGTGGCATATCAGGTGTCTTTGCTGACCATTATGAGCATCCTGGCGCTCTTGTTGTTGGTGGGTATGTGGCCCATGTGTCGGATCGTTTGGCGCAAACGCTGATCAATCGAATTCTGGTGGCGTTTGCTGAACGGTTCGATGCGAGCGCTTCTCGCCCTTAAAACCATCGCTCACGGGGTGAGGCTCCCACATCTATGCACATCGCTCACGGAGTGAGGCGTCTGCAGGAAGGCTTGGATTCAAGAGTTCGATTGACGGCAATCGTGAATTCATCAATTTGTCACTCTGGGTGGTCAGAATTCGTTGCAATTGACGAAATTTCCAATATTCATGGCAATGGCCATGCTGCGCCACTGCAGCCATTCCACATTGCACTCAAGTATGTTCATTCAAAAGCTCATTGGTTTTCTCGCAGTCACTTGCACCTGCCTTCTTGCAGCATGCGGTGGTGCTGCATCAGATACGGCCTCGGCAGTCACCAAGGACGGCTATGTGTACATGGCGGGAGGCTTCGTTGAAGGCTTGACCTACACCACCGAAACGCAATCGGGAACCACAGGTCCCAGAGGGCAATTCAAATACCAATCAGGGGAAACGGTGGTGTTCAAAGTAGGCAACCAAGCATTGGCTGCCTACAAAATCAAACTGAATGCGCCATTGCCTCTGACCCATTTTGAGATTTTGAACACACGCAACCCCAACGCGACAGTGATCAAAAACCTCAGTGTCTTGCTGCACATGCTGGATGCCGACGGCACCATATCGAATGGCATCAAACTCGATGCCAGTCGTGTTGAAATCGCCAATCGAGTGACTGATGCTTTGCAGGCAGAGACATACCTGATGGCTTTGGCTGCAGAAGCCGGCAAGTCACAAATTTCACTGCCAGACGTGGGCTTGGTGTTGTCTCGATCAACAGCGCAAATGAAGGCGGATGGCGTGTCGATCGCACCGTATGCATTTGGTTCTGCGAGCTTCAATGAATTCAACTCCGTCATCACATTGTCTGCAGTGGGCAGTGCTGATGCCAACTCGGACCCCTTGACGTACAACTGGACCATCGACTCACGCCCAAAATCCAGCAGCGCCGTCATTGTCAGCCCCACCAGCAGTGCGCCCACTTTGGTGGTGGATGCTTTTGATGAGCCCTACATCTTCCGTTTGACTGTTACCGATTCCGGCGGTTTGAACAGTGTGACCCAAGTCACTGCCACCGTTAGTCGCAACCCCATTGCTGGTGTCTATTACCAAGCGGTAGATGCCAACACACGCCAACTTGTGACCATCACGGATACCAGCGAAATTTGGGGCTACGCCTTGTCCAACTCGGTCAACCGCTTGCGAAAATTCTCTGGCCCCATTGCACGCGCAAGCGATAACTTGCCCCAATACACCTCGACGCCATTGACATACCAGACCACACAGCAATGCAGCTCAGCTTGTGCCGATCGAATCGATTTGACCGCCAGTTTCTTGTCCCCACGAAATATTTTGATCACCAACGACTGGGCCAACAGCTTCCTGTTTGATTCGGTGGAGCCCTCCAGGCTGGAGGCTCCCGTGCTTTCAGATAAGCCGATCCTGATGAGCGGCCTTGCAGGTACTTATCGCGAAAAAGACTCGGCACCAGATAGCAAAGACTGGAAGATCACAAGCAAAGGTGAATTCAATTTTTACAAGACCCTGGCCGACGGCAAAATCACCCTCTGTGCCATTGGTCAAATCGCCATCGACAAAGATGGACAAGTGCTCAACCGCCAAGGCTTTGTCACCCGTTACACCGTGCCCGTCAGCATTGAGTTCAAAAACGAGTGCGATGAAAACTTCGACGTTGGCACCTCATCCAATGGCTATTTGATGCCTGATCCGACGCTTGGCTATGCAGGCTTCAGTTTCCTCGGGAAGAACGCATCGGGCAATCGCTGGTTCCTTCGCCACTTCTTCAAAGTAGCCGGCACGCCACCTTGATGCTCTGACTTTGCATGACGTATTGCCTGCATGTCATGCGCATGTCATGGGTACGTCGTGTCGATGTCATGTGACAGCTTTAGCATTTTCATCAATTGTGTGAATTTGCACATGCCTTGTCTGACTACTTTGATTGAATGCCGAAATGACCATCTTTGACCGATCTTCAAGCACTGAAAAATCCATCAAGCCAGAGGCCAATGGCATCAAGCTTGGTTCTTCAAAACCCCAGGCAGTTTCAGCTGCACGTGCATTGCCAAGCAATCGCAATGTCGATGTTTTGAAAGCCGATGAGGTGCGTCAAAAGGCTGAGCAGCAAGAGCAATTTGAATCCGATGTCGCGGCTGTTTTGGACAGCACAGCCATGGCCTGGGCGCCGCCGACAGCGCAAGCCCCTGATGTGCTGCTGGCACAGGCCTCGGCCTCAACTTCGGCCCCAGACGGCGTGCGCACGGTCAGCGATGCAGCTGGCGCCAACAGTGGCATGAAAAACATTGATTGGGGCGCAGCCAGCAACACTGTTGCGTCAGGCTTCAGCAGCCTCTGGGCAGGTGCAGGTCTTTTGGGCGGGCTTCTGGTGGCAGGCTTGGGTGGTGGCTCCAGCAAAACCGACACCAAAGCCGCGGCAGATACATCGCTGAAACTGACTGTTCAGGACGGCCTCATTGCAGGAGCCAAGGTTTATCGAGATGTGGTCGATGCGCAGCACCAGGTGGGCGTGACGGATGCCAATGGGCAATTGGTACTCAACAGCGCCTTGACAGGCGCTGGTGTGCTCATCGCCGTAGGCGGCACCAACAAAGACACGGGCCTTGCCAACACTTTGAATCTCAAGATGTCTTTTGCCGGAGGCATGAGTGCATCCAGTGTCATGACGCCTGTGACCACGCTGGTCACCGCTTTGCTGGACAGTGGTTCGGCAAACAGCATCAGTGCAGCTGAAAGCGCGGTGAAGCAGATTTTGGGCCTGTCGGCACAACTGAACCTCAGCACCTACGATCCAATGGCCGCATCGAATGCGGGCAGTGCCGATGCGTTGGCACTGCGCAAAGCTGGCGCCCAAATCGTGCAGCTTTCAACCCAATTGCCCGATGCTCAGCAATTTTTCAGTTCCCTGGCACATGCCGTGACTGGCTCAAACAATTGGGGTCAGCTGGTCCAGAGCGAAAATTTTGTGAATGCCTTGTTGGCCGATCAATTCCCTCAATTGTCGGCCGACCAGCGTGCCGCCCTGATGACCGGCATCGTGAAGGACATGGCAGCGCTCGGTGCTGTGACTTCTCCGGATGCATTGAGTGGAGCGCAGCTCAATGCGGCGCACCTCACCGTGGCTTTGCACCAAGACACCGGCACCGACAGCGCCACGCAGAGCGACCACATCACCACCAATGCCCAGCTGGACATTCGGGGTTACAACACGGGCGCAGGCTACGACAACATCGAAGTCTCCTTGGACCATGGCAAAACATGGATGGTCTATGGCAAAACGCCAGCCTTTGCGTCCAATGGTGGCGTGCAAGACATCACTGTCATGGTCCGTCAAGCGGGCTTAGCTGCCACCCAAAGCGATGAGCTGACCTTCACCTGGGTCAGCCAAGCTGCGCATGCACCTCAATTGAGTTTGTTGCATGACACCGGTGCATCGGGCAGCGACGGCATCACCAGCAACCCGCAAATCTCTTTGGGCCTGGTGAACAATCCGCCCATTGTGGTGGGTGGCAAAACATTTGAAGCCCATCTGGAATACAGCCTCAATGGTGCTGACTACCAGCCCATTTCAGAGGGCGGTCTTTTTGCCAGTGTGCAAGGCCAAGTTGCACTGTCTGATGGCCATTACGATCTGCGTGTTCGCGCCTATTACCCAGGCTTGGCGCTGGAGTCCGATCCTGCCCGCCTGAGCTTCACGCTGGATCACCAGGCGACGGTACCTGAAGGCTATGCCATCACGGCTTTGGGCGGAGTCCAGGACCTCGACACCACAGACCGTGTGTTCAGTTCGCAGGGGGCCAGCAGCGTTCTCTTCACATTGAACCAAGCGCCTGAAGCAGGCGCAACCGTGACTGTGACCATTGACGGGCATGACTATGCCGTGCAGGCCGATGGCCATGGTGTCTGGCAAGCCAACATCCCTGTAGAAGACCTGACATCGGGCACCCATACGCCCAGCATCCACATCGTCGATGCTGCAGGCAACACGGCCACCGCCAGTATGCCGTCATTCACCGTTGACAACACGGCCTATGACTTTGTGGTCAATGGAACCCCAGCTACGCCCGAGCAAATTGCTACCTTGGCGCCCGAAAGCGACAGCTTCATGCAGGACAACGTGACCAACGTCAACCTGCCTGTGTTTGAAGGTACGGCCGAGGCCGGAGCACTGATCACCCTGAGCATCGATGGCAATACCATCGGCTCTGGTCGTGCCGACGGTGCAGGTGCCTGGCGCATTGCTGCTACGGCTGTGCTTCCTGATGCCGAAAACTACACGCCGGTGGTCACGGTCACCGATCTGGCCGGTAACATCAGCGCTGAGTTTGAAGGCGCAGCTTTCACCATCGTCACCACCAAACCCGTATCCAGCGACGTCATGCTGGCTGAAGTCGATCCCACCTCGGATGAAACTCTTCAGGTCTTGATGGCCGACGCTTCATTTGATCCGGCCACTTTGGCCGCGCCTTATGCCGACTCGGCCGCCTTGACCGCAGTCGGCATCACTTTCGAACTCACCAGCCAGGACACGGGCGCCAGCAGCACCGATGGCATCACCATGTTCCCGATGCCGCGCATCAGCGGCACGGTCAGTGGCTCTGGCGATCTCCTGGTTTTTGTATCACTGCGTGACACCAGTCCAGGCGGTGAAACTTTGAAATTTGCCCCCATCACTGCGGTTGACGGCGAATGGTCGGTGCAGGTCAAGCAGCCATTGGGTGCAGAGGGTGAAACCCACACCTACGTCCCTTACATCACCGTCATGGACGGTGCTGGCAACATCACCCGTACCACTGGCGAGCACATTGTCATTGACCGCCAAGCCCCCGACATGGCCACGGTGGATCTGGTCCACAACCAGGCAAACGACACCGGCTTTGATGCCACTGACGGGCTGACGGCCAATGCCAGCCCCTGGCTGCAAGGCACGGCAGAGGCTGGGTCAACCGTGGTCGTGGATGTCGCCGCCGATGGCAGCTTGGTCTACACCACAACGACAGGTGCCGACGGTCACTGGACAGTTCAGCTCCAAGATTTGCCCGAAGCCACGTACACGCCACAAGTCACAGTGATTGATTTGGCGGGCAATGTCAGCGCCCCCATCGTTGCAGAAAACAGTTTCGTGGTGGATACAACGCCGCCTGAATCACCGGAGGTGACGCCATTCAGCGAGATTGATGGCAACGACACGGGTGTTGATGCGACAGACCACATTACTGGAAACAACACACCAACGATTGCAGGCACGGCCGAGGCAGGCGCGTTTGTGACGGTGACGGTGGGGCACTGGGTCAGTGATGCGGTGCAAGTGGGCGAGGACGGCACCTGGAGTGTGACGACAGACACATTGCCTGATGGCTCTTATACCGCCAGCGTGTCGGTGGTGGATGCGGCAGGCAACACGACGGCTGCGGTGCAGGGCGAGAGTTTCACGGTGCTGACCACGCCCCCGGATGCCAGTGGGCTGACGGTGGGCTTGGTGCATGACAGTGCCAGCGACACGGGCATTAGCCCATACGA